>BLYN01000055.1_pt1 | contig 17287 bp, 18 predicted proteins | sample 7848601 | NCBI WGS metagenome assembly BLYN01 (sample SAMD00058756, study PRJDB5105) | groundwater metagenome | biome: groundwater biome; feature: underground water body; material: groundwater | place: Japan:Gifu, Mizunami | collected 2014-06-26 | depth 300 m m
AATATCCCAACTATAAACATTTTGTGCCATATACTGTAAATATATAAATAATAAATATTAAACATTTGCCCCCATGATGTCAGTGGACATTAACATTAATCAAGTCTATCTTTAATTAATTCTGCAATTCTAAGAGCTTCATTCCGGCTTTTGTCTTTATCATCGACTACACGCAAGGACACTATGTAAGTTTTGTATGTATAGACCAAAGAAGTCACATGTACATTAGGGTCCCTTTCTCCTTCAATCCACACGGAAAAGTCTCCAATTTTTGGGTCACCATAATCAATTATTGCTCCCCTTTCTTTAGATGATTTCAATACAGAAGGTGAATAAGGGTTCCCTACCATTGAAAAATTACTTGTCGAATCATACTTTTCATATTTTACCTCAATTTGCCTTCCAGCATTATCTACGTAATTCGAAGATTCACCAACTTTTCTTGTCCCAATTGGTAAACTATCTTTATAATTTTGATATCTAACAGTTTCGTAACTGAAGGGTACAAATTTTGCGTTTCCATCATAAGATGTTTCGCTACTCTTCGGAACTGCCAAAAAAGAAAAGTCCTCCAAAGTTAGTCCGGGGACATCACTCTGTTTAATAATTAATTCAGATATTTGTTGCACTTCAGATTTCGGATTAGTTTGAGAATCTATCGTTGTTTTAGAGTCTGTGGCTCTTTCTCCACCAGTACAACCAGAAATAAAAACAATTCCTGCAATGAGAATACCGATAAGAACTAATTTTTTCATAGAATTAAACATTTTGGAGAGAAAGCATTCTGTCCATATTTACTTTTCTATTTGTTTTCAATCCATGCCTATAATTCTGTACAAAAAGGATGCACTGTTCACCCATCGCCCTCAGTCACCGGTATACCCCGTACAAATGTACGAGGCCTGTAGCTATCGTTTTCTTTATTTCTCTCTATTATATTCATACTTATCTTGCTCACGAATATACTTTTCTACGACATCCCATCCATTCCCGACCGATCCATGGAAACAGCTTGGAGCCCAGAAATGCTCACCGCACCATTCTTTGAGATGAGGGAATTCTTTCCTTAAGATCCTACTCGTACTTCCCTTTATTCTCTTGGCAATGTAACTCAGGGAATACTTTGGGGGGGTATTTGAAGAATATGTGAACATGATCCGGATTCACAGCGATTTCAATGACCTGAATATCCATCTCTACGCATGTCTTACAAATTATCCCCTCGCATATCATTGCCACATCGCCAACCAGCATCTTTCCCCTGTATTTCGGGGAAAAAACAAGATGGTCGGTCAGTAGCGACACCGTATGCCTGTCGTGACGCAGTTCTTTCCTGTTCATATTACCACCATATCTTTTACAGGTTCATCTATCCATATAAATCCGCGGCAAGCAGGGCGAAAGTAATCATGAATCTCGGATGCAGGATATGTGGTCTACAAACCTGTTATGGGGTAGTACACCTACCCATTTTACATAGGAAGTATTCTTTCAATGCACTATCTTCGTAATATCCATCTCAAGTATATCTTCCGCCCCAAGCTCTTTGAGCTTTGGTATGAGTATATTTATCTCGTTCTTGCTCACCACGGTTTCCACGGCATAATAATCTGATTTATAGAGTTTAGACACAGTAGGTTTCTTCATGGCCGGAAGTTCGTTTACAACACCGTCCAGCTTGTCCTCGGACACGTTCATAACGATATATACCTTGCCGCGCGCCTCAAGCACAGCCTGAAGGAGTGTTTTTATCTCCTCTATCTCTTTCCTCTTTACAGGGTCTTTCCAGGATTTCTTATTCGCGATGAGTTTTGTCGTGGATTCAAGTATGATATCTACTATCTTTAGCCCGTTTTTCCGCAGCGTTGAGCCTGTCTCGGTCAAATCCACTATCACGTCTACAAGTTCGGGGACCTTTGCCTCGGTAGCGCCATAGGAGTAGCGTATATCAACAGGTATGCCCAGGTTATCAAAGAACTGCTTTGTGAGTTTCGGGTATTCTGTCGAGACCCTGCTTCCGGGTTTAATGTCCCTGGCGGTTTTCACGGGCTGTTCGTTGGGCACTGCCACTACTATCTTAACAGTCCCTTCTCCCTGTTTGCTATATATCATATCTGCGACTTCAACAACATCAGAACCTGATTCCATTACCCAGTCCTTACCTGATATACCAAGGTCGAAATAGCCCTCTTCCACGTATTTGGGTATCTCCTGCGGGCGAAGTACCTTTACTTTCTTGATCCTCGGGTCTTTTACCGTGGGATTGTATTCACGGTCTGTTTTTATTATCTCAAGGTCAGCCCTTTTGAACAGGAGAAGGGTCTGCTCTTCAAGGCTGCCTTTGGGGATCGCAATGTCTAACATATCGTTTCGACCTTCTAAATGGATACACTCAATAAAAGCTTTGCTGTTAAAATTGTGGATTTTTTATTAATTTCTGGTTTGAAAACCACAGAGTCCGCCATTTGACAATGAAAAATGGCAGCAGATTGGAATTAACAACGAACTCTATACGAACTCCGGTAGCGTGAGTTCGTATCAGTTCGTACCAGTTAGTTGTTTGGTTCTTACTTTTTCATGTTATATCAACCGCAGAAGAAATATAAGATTTCACAAGATTCCAGAAACTTACTTAAATATGCCCCTCATCTGTAATGCCATGCGAGAATTCATCCTATACTCCCGGACAGGAAGAACGGATGGGCGCTTTAATAGCCTCAGGGAAGCCGGAAGGCTGGATGTGGTCTACCAGTGCATATTGATGGCGACTTTCATGTCCCATGCCATAAGGAGGGACGTTACCTTTCATGCAATCCTCGGAGGACCTCCGGCGCCTCCGCTGGAACTTGTTGTTGACGGGGCAAATCTCAGGGACGTGCATGTGGATGAGCGCACTGGATGAGCGCACATGGGAAGGCATCATCCGGAACGCGCTCTCTGGAAAGAGCCATCCCGGCATTTACGTCAAAAAGAACAGCCTGCAGCAGCTTGTGAAAGAGAAAAGCAACATCTTTGTGCTGGAAGAATCAGGCGAGAGCATCAGGACGATAGACCTCGGTGAATCCCCCGTCTTCGTGCTGGGCGACCAGGTGGGTTTGCCAAAAAAGGACGAGGAGTTTATCCTCAGGTACGGCAAAAAAGTCTCAATAGGGAATAGAGCTTACCTTGCATCTTCCTGTATCGGAATAATCAACTATATCCTTGACCAGCGCGAATTCTTTGATTAAAGCTCCTCAAGAATCCCTTTTTTACCCTTCTTCTTAATGTCCCTGATAAGCTTCTGGTTCTCATGGAGGAACAGGGTCGCATCAGCCTCTATCTTCTTTTTATCTAATTTTTTCCCGTGACCTTCGCCAGGGCAGTCAACGACAGGTTTGAGGCGCATTATGGGCTCGTCTGAATATGAGACCTCGATTATCTTGAAAGGCAGCAGACGGCAGACAAGCGGCTCGTTCTCACGTATCGTGCATTCAAGCTTCTTGCCCAGGAAAAAGCACCTCCCCTCCGCAGCTTTTATCCTGAAGACCTGGTCTGTTTCATCAAACTCCAGAAAATCATCAGGCAAGTATCCGAGCGAACTTATCCTTTTTATATCAGCCACCGTAAGCTGGATACCGGGGGTGCAGCATTTCGCCCCACATTTCTTGTATTCGCACGTCCACTTATCGATGTTTTCAAGGATATGAATCATATTCCTGTAATAGTTCCTGATATCATTTAAGGTTTCGCAATACTTATCACATCCTCCTCCAATTGTGTTCTCATGCTTTCCCATGAAGAACTTATTTCTCTTGTCAATAAAAGACCGCGGCTTGTCGAACAGATGATCGACCCGGATATACAGATACAACCCAACGGCATAGAACTGACGCTGCACAGAGTCGAGGTTCATGAAGGCGTAGGGGCAATTGCATTTGATAATTCTGAAAGGAAGCTTCCCCATACGAAGAACATGGACTTTGACCACGAAGGGTGGGTACACCTGCCAAAAGGCAGCTACAAGATAGTTTTCAACGAGATAGTAAATATCCCAAAAAACATCGCAGCCATAGCAAAACCGCGCTCCAGCCTGCTGCGATGCGGCGCGACAGTTGAGACCGCGGTGTGGGATGCGGGTTACAGCGGAAGGAGTGAGAGCCTGCTTGTTGTTTTTAATGAGAATGGGTTTAAGCTTAAAAAAAATGCGCGAGTCCTTCAGCTTCAGCTTCTTTTTTTCTGGTTGGGGGAGGAAGTGCAAGAAGGGTATTCCGGCGTATATCAGAACGAAAACGTTTAGCTAATGCAAAAGTTTATGTTATAATCATAATGATAAGTATCAATTAAGGTTATAAACGTTAAAAGTATATATAAATAATAACAAAACGCCTGTTTTGGCATTTATATAATGGTCGAAGGAATAAATATGACAGCACGTGTATATACAATCGCTTCAGGTAAAGGCGGAACTGGTAAAACCACAGCAACGCTTAACATTGGCACTGCGCTGGCTATGCTCGGAAAAAAAACCATAGTCCTGGACGCGGACATAGGTATGGCGAACCTGGGTATTTTGCTCGGTCTGGAGAGATGTAAAATAACACTGCACGAAGTACTAGCCGGCACCGCACAGATAAAGGACGCCGTATATGATGGTCCTGCGGGGCTAAAGGTAGTTCCGAGCGGCTTATCATTGAAAGGATTTCAGAACTCAAACCCCGAAAAATTAAAGGAGGTCATGAGTGCCCTTGTTGAAGGAATGGATTTTGTTTTGATCGATGCACCGGCAGGCATAAGCAAGGACGGCGTGATAACCCTTGCTGTTGCGGACAAGGTAATTCTCGTTGTCAATCCGGAACTTTCCTCGATGGCAGATGCATTGAAGACAAAAGCCCTGACCGAAATGCTCGGAAGATCTGTGGAGGGCGTTGTTTTGAACCGCGTTGAGCTTGAGAAAACTGAGATTAACCGAAATAAAGTTTCGGAACTTTTAGGTGTAAAGGTGCTTGAAATGATACCGGAAGATGCAAATGTAAGGCGTTCCGCGGCGTTCAAGGTGCCGATCGTAATACGGGCTCCTAACTCTCCAGCAGCGATCGCCTTCAGCAGGCTTGCTGCATTGCTTGCAGGAGAGAAATTCAAGGAAAACGGTGCGAAAGAAGATACTGAAAGTTTCGTTGATCGCCTTGCAAGGTCGATTTTCGGAGGGAAATAAAATGGGAGAAGGATTACTCAGTCTGGAAATAATTAATTTAATTTTAATTGTACAATTGAAATACTATGTTAAATATACGCGAAACAGTGAGTAGATTCCTTGCTGAATTTACCTCCCCGCAGGAGAAGGATATTCAGGATTTCATAAGCTTTATTGCTCTTAATAATCCCTCTCTTGACAGGGATTCTTTCAGGAAGAGCGTGCTTAAGGCAATCGAACAGAGAGATATTTTAAAAGACTATGAAAAACAGCTTTTATCATTGACAAGAGATTCACCTGTTTATGCTAAGCTTGAGAGTACCCTGAAGGAAGCAAAGGAAGGACATGATAACCTGGAAGATGTTGAAGATGAGTTAAATAATGTAAAAAAAATATTAACCTCTTTAAAAACAACAATAAAGAGTGAAGAGCCAGCGGCTATAAAGCCAGAGGATATCCAGAAGATAGAGGTAAAACCACAGGTCGAGCATGCGGAAGTTGATAAACCAGAGGCTATAAAGCCAGATGAAATAACCGAGGGAGCATTAGAAGAGATCCCTGAGCAAATAGAAGAAGAAATAGCATCATTAGAAGAAGCCCTTGGGGAAGAATCAATACCAGAGAAAAAAGAGGAAGTTCAAATCTCTGAAATGGTGAATCCGGACCAGCCTGAAAGCGCAGATGCTCTTATGCGCCGTCTAAACATGGACAACACCAAAACCCTCCTAAAAGACCAAATGACCCCTGAAAAACAGGCGGTCTTTGAACTACTTGAAGAAAAACTGATGTCCGATGTCGAGACCAGTATTAAAAAGCTCAAAGAATCGCAGACCAGGGTTCCTGGAGAAGAAGAAACACCAAAAACCTTTTTTGGAAAAATTAAGACATTCTTCACAAAAGAGACAGAAACTATCGAGGCATATGATGTTTCATTGCATGGTCAGCTTGTGACATTCGATGGGCTTGAAGGGTTTAATGAAATCGAGCGCTACTGGGTAAATGAACCCTATTGCTTTGTTGTAATACTATTCGATCCAGAAAATAACACCTACCTTTATTATGCGGCAGAACCTGTGCTCACCGAGTTCGAGTACCTGTTCCTTAAAGAGATCAAGGACAGGCTCAAGGATGTCCTTCTTGTTGAGACTGTTAAAAGAGAAGAAGATAAGAAAAAGATACTTACATCAAAGGTTATTCAACTGGTTAAAGATTATGCTATTGATATAACCCCGCTCACCCTTGAAAAAGTATTGTACTATACCAGAAGGGATTTCATATATTTCGGGAAGATAGATCCCCTTATGCACGATAACAGGATTGAAGATGTTTCTTCAAATGGGTTTGATATTCCCATATACCTTTACCATAAGAAATACACCAATATCCCTACCAACATTTACTTTAAAGAAAACGATTTGAATTCATACGTTATCAGGCTCGCGCAGAGGTGCGGCAAACATATCTCTGTCGCAGAACCAATGGTGGATGCCACAATGCCTGACGGCTCGCGTATCCAGATGACGCTGGGAACTGAAGTTACCTCACGCGGATCAACATTCACTATCAGGAAGTTCAGCGAAATTCCGATAACGCCAGTTGACCTGATAAACTGGAGTACATTCTCTGCAGAAGAAATGGCATATCTCTGGCTGTGTATCGAGAACAATAAAAGCCTAATATTTGCAGGAGGAACAGCTTCAGGTAAGACATCCTCTCTTAATGCCGTTTCATTGTTCATACCCCCGCAGGCAAAAATAGTAACCCTGGAAGATACCAGGGAATTAAAGCTTCCTCACCCCAACTGGATCCCGGGAGTTACCAGGGATTCATTTACACCAGACGGCAGGGGCGGTATAGATATGTATGAACTCCTGAGGGCTGCCCTGAGACAGCGTCCCGAATTCCTGCTTGTAGGCGAAGTGAGAGGCAAAGAAGCGCTCACGCTGTTCCAGGCGATGAGCACCGGTCATACCACTTTCTCGACAATGCATGCTGACTCGGTAGCAAGCGCCATTCATCGACTTGAAAACCCACCTATTAGCGTTCCAAGGACAATGATACAGGCGCTTAACATAATAAGTATCCAGTCGCAGACATATGTTGTAGGAAAAAGAGCGCGCCGCAATATGAAACTTGTGGAGATCACTGATATTGACCCCACAACAAGGAATATTAGGACTAATGATATCTTTATCTGGGACCCGTTAACCGATAAATTCCTCAGGGTGGGCGAGTCCAAGGCTCTTAACGAAATTATGATAAGGAGAGGGTGGAGCCTTTCGGGACTGAAGAAAGAATTGTCGAACAGGCAGAAAATACTCGAGTTCATGGTAAATAATAAAATAACCGATTTTAATGCGATATCCACTATCATTCATGACTATCAGTCCACTCCAGATAAGGTTCTTACTAAACTCAATATAACGGATAAATAGTATGCCAGTAAATAAATTCAGCAATGATATAGATTTATTTTTTAGAAAATTAAAGAGACTGCCTTTTGTTCTGCTTGGAGACAAAATAAAAGCCAGGCAGGAAAAGTTCTATGACCTGAAGATAGCATTGCGGCAGGCGCGCGTTCCGATGTCCTATGAAATGTATATTTCAAATGCCATGTTTTATTCACTTATAGCTGGCATTATTGGAGCCATAATCGGATTATTGATGGCATATATTATTGTGTCTGTGGTCGGACTTCCACCAACGATTACGCATCTTACATTCACTGAATCAACTGCCTGGCTCCTCAGGTTCAGGAATATCGGTATATCTTTATTTATTATTATCTTCCTGACGGTTTTATTCGGGGGCATAACATATGGTTTATTCCTCGTTTATCCGGCTTTCCAGGCTGGGGAAAGAAAACAATCCATAGATAAAAACCTCCCCTACGCAGTGACATTTATGTATGCGCTGAGCCGGGGAGGCATGAATGTTATAGAGATAATGAGAGCTATCAGCAAATCTGAGGATACTTATGAAGAGACTGCCAGGGAAATCGATGTTGTTCTTCGCGATATGGATTACTTTGGGAGCGATCTGAAGAGTGCCCTTCATAACCTGTGTGAGATAACTCCATCTGAGAAATTAAAGGATCTCATGTATAATCTTCTTACTGTCATAGACAGCGGTGGAAATATCCCGGTGTACTTCAAGGATAAATCCGAACAATATCTCAATACTGCCAAAGTAGAACAGAAAGGATTCCTTGAAACACTGGGTCTGATCGCTGAATCATACGTCACCGCTTTCGTGGCAGGTCCGCTGTTCATAATTATCCTTGGAGTGATGATGGCGGTTATGAGCCACGGAAGCAACATAATGATATATGCCATAATTTATGCCGTCATACCCATAGGATCACTGATGTTTGTCGTGATGATTAGCATTATTACCCCAGGTTCCAGTGGCGAGGCGCCGCTTTTACCCACTGAATCATATGTTGGCGAGATAGTTGTACCAGAGACCGAAGAAAAGAATTTATTTATAAATTTTATCAAATCCAGAGGGGCGATCCAGCTTAAAAAAATGCTTCGTGATCCTTTAAAACCATTTAAGGAAAAACCTGTTAATTCGCTCATAATAACTATGCCGATCGCTCTCATTTATCTGATAATTTCAATTATTAACGGTCTGAAGTCGGCGAACATTGTCGACTATGTGGATGACCCTGTAGTTTATTCATTTTATATTGTTGCAATTCCGCTTCTAATTTTCCATGAGTATAAAAGAGGCTGGGAAGACAGGATACAATCCCAGTTCCCCGATTTCCTGAAGAAACTTGCCAGTACGAATGAAACCGGTATGACGCTGCGGGATTCAATAAAACTGATGACGCGTACTGATATCGGTATGGGTAAGGAGATAAAGAAAATCTATAATGATATAGACTGGGGACTCGCTATCAATGAGGCTCTGCGGCGCTTTGCCAACCGGGTCAGGACGCATGTGGTAGCGCGTTCAATAACACTGGTGACAAAAGCCAACGAATCAAGTGGCGATATCGGGGAAGTGCTCAACGTGGCTGCCAGGGATGCCGCCGCGGAACAGGAATTAAAGAATGAGCGCAGAGTTAGCATGTTCATATATATCGTAATTATATATATATCGTTCCTTGTATTCATCGGGATTATATATGTGATTTCCTCCACATTCCTTGAAGAAATGGTAAAAGCCGGGGAAAAGGTGACTGCCAGCGGCTCACGTGCAGTTCCCATGAGCCTGTCTCGAGAAGGGCTGGCTGATTATAACCGCATCTTTTTCCACGGCGCCCTGATACAGGGAGCTTCCTCAGGGTTGATAGCCGGGGTAATGGGAGAGGGCAGCGTGCTCTCAGGGTTGAAGCATTCAGTGATAATGGTGACTATCGGATATCTGCTGTTCAGCCTGTTCGTTCTTTGAAGGAGATATTATGGATAGGTGCGTTTGTTCAGGACTTTACAAGCTGCATAATCTTCTCGGCAGTCTTCTCGCAGCCAATCTCCCAATCCCTGATGAGTTCCTTTCCGCCCCGCGCCACCATGCTGGCAAACCCACGTGCCTCGTCAGCACGTTCCCCAAATGATATCACTGTACTGGCGCTTGACCTTATCAGGTCTCCGGCATCTCCCCCTGTCTTTCTGGCTATTAATGACAGTTTATCATTGATCAAAGTCCTGTCATAATTAAGATCTAATAAAATCATCAGGTCATATACATCCTTGAATCTCTCCCTGCCTGTATGCTCATTTGTAGCAAGAAGCTTATCAGCTATCAGGTCTTCGATACTCTCATGAGGGAAGACCACCGTTTTTGCTGGCGCAGTCTCCATAACAAAAAATTCCACTGGCTTCATGACCTTCTTTATCGCCGGAAGCCAGGAATGCTTGTAATTTATCTGCACCTTTATTGACTTTGCCTGTACATCTTTTCCAGCCACACGCTCATATTCACCGAACCTGGAGGGCATCCTGTGCCTGTAATTAAGGGTTCCGGATACTGCATCGCTGGACTCAAATTCGAAAATGCCATAATGGACACCCTGCGCCTCTAAAGCAACCCCTTGATCTATAAGCAGTGTATTCAGGTCTTCGATCTTCTGCTTCAAAGCATTAGGATTCTCTATGGTAGTGTTGAAGTCAAGGTCATTAGATGCCCTCTGGAACATTGGGTCGATATAGCTCTGTACGCATGTTCCACCCTTGAATACAAGGAACTCGCTAATTGGCTCCAGCCTGAAAAGGATCTCCATATGCCAGAACATGGTCTCTATCAGATAGGATGGAATACCATACTTGACCTGAAGACTTCTGAACACATCCTGTGTGAGTTGATCCCGTCTCCAGACCTGTATATTGGACAGAAGTCTTATCTTTTCCGGAAGACTGAAAGTGATTTTCATCCTATCACCGTATTGATGGCGCGCTTTATCTCTTTTCCATTTACCATTCCTTTCGCTCTTCTTCCTATTCTCTTTTCGTCCCTCGTTAGCTCAAAAATATCTTTTCCTGAAACTTTGTTGAACTCCGACATGACCGCCAAAATGAGAGGCAGACAGTTCTCTTCGCCGGCAAGTCTCCTGAAATATGCAGGGTCTATAACATTATCAAGCCTGTTCTGCAGCAGTGCCAGGTAAACTCCATACAGGGTGAAAGGAGTCTTTACGGTCAGGCATTCAATGATACCCCGTTCAACTGATGCCATCCACACCCCTGCATTGAGAAAATCAACCTTTTTAACATCGGGTGGGATGCTTTCGCACGCATTAGCAATGATAGTTATATCTCCAGCCCCCCCCGCGTTTTCATATACCCTGATATCTGGAAGTTTGCCAAGGGCGCTGACCCTGGGGTATAACCTTATGTAATTTTTTCTCAATATATTTATAACATATAGGGGTGGGTCATAATCGACAGGTGTGATACTCTGCCGGGCAGCGGTGAAGGCTCCAAGGTAGTAATTATCTCCGCATATCCTGTCCACAAGTCTGAGCACGTCCTGCGAAGTACCAGGATAATCCTTGCTTGATAAAAGAAGGTCACGGAGGCTGTCGTAATAAGGGAACTCAGGATCTAGAGTCAATCTTGTGCGCCTGTTTTCTATTTCCTTAATAACACCTATGGCGATGAGGTCTTCGACCTGCCCGTAGGTGCTCCTGATGCCTGAATGGGTGATTTGAGCAAGCTCATTCCTTGTCAACGGGTTCCCGGATGCCGCGAGTACCTGCAGCAGCCTTACCTTTGTTCTTGTACCAAAGACCAATTCGAGCATAGATGGTAAATAGGTGTCTTATCATATAAATATTACTATTTATAGTAAATAAATTGTTTATTTACTCATTTTAGAGTAAGTCTGAATCACCCATGCAGGCGATATTTCACAGTTGGGGCCATGTACTAAGGCAATAGTCCCGGACGGATTCGAACCATCGTCTCCGGCTCCAAAGGCCAGAAGGATTGACCGCTACCCTACGGGACTGCATCTTTAACTTACAATTAAACTACTTATTCTTTATGCCAACATTTTTACTTTATGGAGTGCATCTAATCATTATGACTGAGGAGTTATGTATAGTTCCTGACACAAGTGTTATAATTGACGGGAGAATAACGGCGAAATTAAAAGCCGGGGAATACAAAGAAGCCACAGTGGTCATCGCCGAGGCGCTCGTGGCAGAGCTTGAGGCGCAGGCGAATAAAGGCAGGGAGACGGGGTTTAAGGGGCTTGAAGAATTAAAAGAACTGAGCGGGATGGCAAAAAGAGGGGAGCTCAGGCTTGAGTTCACAGGAAAACGACCCTCACTTGAGCAGATAAAACTCGCCTATTCAGGTGAGATAGACTCCATCATACGCGCGGTCGCTGTGGAGAAAAAAGCGCTGTTCATTACGAGCGATAAGGTGCAGGCGGAGGTGGGACGCGCAAAGGGGCTGAACGTGGAATACCTGTATCCCATGAAGGAAGAGCTGAAAAAACTTCTCATCAGCGAGTTTTTCACGGAAGACACTCTTTCAGTCCATCTCAAGGTCAAAGTGCCGCCCATGGCGAAGAGGGGCACAATAGGAAACCAGAAACTTGTTAAGATAAGGAATGAACCCTGCACAGAACCTGAGCTTCATACCATAGCCCGGGAACTCATTGTAAGGACAAAACGCGACCCCAATTCGTTTCTGGAGATTGATTATACCGGAGCGACTGTATTCCAGATAGGCTCCATGCGCATAGCAGTGGCGCAGCCCCCCTTCTCAGATGGGATGGAGATAACTGCCGTAAGACCTATTGCGATCGTACGCCTTGACGATTACAGGATGGGAACGGAATTAAAAAGCAGGATAGTGGAAAGACAGCGCGGCATCCTTGTAGCAGGACCGCCAGGTGCGGGAAAATCCACTTTTGCCGCAAGCATAGCCGAATTCCTGTACAGGCAGAGCTTTATCGTGAAAACGATGGAATCCCCCCGTGACCTTCAGGTGCCGGATGCGATAACCCAGTACGCGCCCCTTGAGCGGGATATGGAAAAGACCGCAGATATCATGCTGCTTGTAAGACCCGATTATACCATCTATGACGAGGTCAGGAAGACAAAAGACTTCCATGTGTTCGCGGATATGAGGATGGCTGGAGTTGGTATGATTGGTGTGGTGCATGCAACGAGAGCAGTTGATGCTATCCAGAGGCTTATCGGTCGCGTGGAACTCGGGATAATCCCGCAGGTCGTGGATACAGTGGTCTTTATTGAAAAAGGAGAGGTCGCAAAGGTGTACGATATCCGGTTCACGGTAAAAGTGCCTTTCGGAATGGTAGAGCAGGACCTTGCGCGTCCTGTGATAACTGTGGCTGACTTTGAGACACGGAACGTGGAGTACGAGATATACACATACGGCGAGCAGGTCGTGGTGATGCCTGTTGGAGATACCGAGGGGAAGCGTCCCGGCATGTGGGCTCTTGCGGGCAGGGAGATACGGAGAGAAATGCAGAAATATACGCGGGGTATGGTGGATGTCGATGTGGCTTCAGACACGAGCGCTACTGTATACATGGACGTGGAAGATATAGCCGGAGTGATCGGGAAAGCGGGAAAGAACATAGACCTTATCGAGAAGAAGCTGGGCATCCATCTTGATATACGCGAGAGAAAAGCAGGCATGGAAAAAGTTAAAAAGACAGAAAAAAGCGAGATATCAAGTTTTGTCCCCACGGTTGAACGCACAAAGAAACACATACTTCTCCACGTTGAAGGACTTTCGGGCGAGACCGTGGATGTGCACATCGGCGATGATTATCTGTTAACAGCGACCATTGGACGCAAAGGGGACGTGAAGATAGGCAAAGACACAGAAGAAGCGTATCGAATAATGGAGAATCCTTCGCTTGTGACGATGAGGAAAAGCGAAAAGCAGTGACATTCCCCTTAAAAATAGGGTATTCTCGCAGTCAATCCGGGAGATTATTTATAAAAGTATAGCATTTTAACCAGAATATGAAATGCCAGCGGTGCAGCAAGAGCGCTGTGATATACCAGAAATACTCAAACGCCCACCTCTGTAAGCCGCATTTTATCGAGGATGTTGAAAGAAAGATAAAGCGAGATATCCGCAAATTCAGGATGGTAGAACGGGGGGACAGGATCGCAGTGGCTTTAAGCGGCGGGAAGGACAGCATCGTTCTTCTTTACGTACTGCACAAGATATTCCAGGATAGAAAAGATCTGGAACTCTCTCCCATCACAATAGATGAAGGCATAAAGGGATACAGGGAGCACACGCTTGAACATGCGGTAAAGCTGACTCACGACATGGGAATACCGCATACCATAAGGTCGTTCAGGGAAGGGTTCGGCATCACTCTTGATGAGCTTACCAGAAAAAAAGAACACGCTGCCTGCACGCTGTGCGGCGTGCTGCGGAAAAACCTGCTCAATAAAACAGCGCGGGAACTCGGCGCTGATAAACTTGCCATAGGTCATAACCTTGACGATGAGGCGCAGACCATTATGATGAACTATCTGCGCGGCGACATGGACAGGTTAAAAAGGATGCTGCCGAACGTGAAACAGCCGGGTCTTGTAATGAGGATAAAACCCCTTCGCAGCATCCCTGAAAAAGAGGTCGCACTCTACGGGTTCCTGAACGATCTCCCTGTGAGCATGGACGAGTGTCCTTACGCCGGGGAAGCCTTGCGCAACGAGATACGCGAGATGATCAATAACTACGAGGTAAAACATCCGGGCACGAAATACTCCCTGATCGGGGGGTATGAAACCATCTCGGAAGCTCTTCGTTCCGCTGATACTCAGATATTAGCGTGCAGGAGCTGCGGTGAACCTGGCAGCGAAGCGGTATGCAAGACCTGCAGGCTGCTTGGAAGATCATAAACTTATTTTCTATTAGCACAAATATTATCATGTTTTGAAGCCTTTATCGAAAACATGCCAAAAATCACGATCATAGGTGCAGGCACTGTCGGCGCGACAGCAGCGCAGAGGATAGCTGAGAAAGAATTAGGCGATGTCGTCATGACCGACATCGTTGAGGGGCTGCCGCAGGGTAAAGCCCTTGACCTTGCCGAAGCAGGACCTCTGTGCGGATACGACTCGAAGGTAACAGGAACAAACGATTATAAGGACATCGAAGGCTCGGATATAGTAGTGGTCACGGCAGGGATAGCAAGAAAGCCGGGAATGACGCGGGAAGACCTGCTTAAGATTAACGGGAAGATAATCAGGGAGGTTTCGCAGAACATAGCTAAATATGCCTCTGATTCGATAGTCATCACTGTCACGAACCCGCTTGATATAATGACGTATGTCGCTTTGAAGACCACGGGTTTTGAGCCGCGGCGGGTGTTCGGGATGAGCGGCGTGCTTGATTCGGGGAGGTTCGCGACATTTATCGCTATGGAACTGGGCTGCTCTGTGCGGGATATTAGTGCGATGGTGCTGGGGGGGCACGGCGACACGATGGTCCCCCTGCCGCGCTTTACGACCGTTTCAGGTGTCCCGATAACAGAACTTATGTCAAAAGATGTCATCCAGTGGCTGGTTGAGAGGACAGTGAACGGCGGGGCTGAGATAGTCAACCTTCTCAAGACGGGAAGCGCCTTCTACGCGCCATCCGCAGCGGTTACGAACATGGTTGATGCTGTGCTGAAGGATACGAAGCGGATTTTACCTGTGTGCGCCTATCTCGACGGCGAGTACGGGAAGAAGGATATTTATCTCGGCGTGCCTGTTAAGCTGGGGAAGCGCGGGGTGGAGGAGATAATTGAGTTGGAACTGACTGTTGATGAGAAGAAAGCACTTGACAGGTCTGCTGAATCTATTATGTCAGGGATAGCCTCCCTGAATGCTCTGGGTTAAAGCCCATCTTTGAGTAAATTTCACTCAAAAAATTTCCATAATCATTATGCATAGAGCCAATAACCTCAAAAAATAGCTAAGAATCTGTAGGTATACTTTCCTTCACATCAAAACTTGGTATTTTAATCATCAGTTTTCTGAATATTTCCTCAAGTTCATCCCCCAATTTTATTGGCCTCCATAATTTAAGTCTTTTCTTCAGCATTTCATTTTCATAGAAACCTTCAACAGCATTCCCGGATCGGATCAAACTCTTCAATTCCCCAAATGAATACCTGATATTCCTCTCATTTAAAACCACACTTAGCAATGGGTATTGACCCGATAATCTACTGATGTTTTAAATACTTTTGATCCCATATACCATTATGTGATCAATATGGGAATTCGTGGACCGAAATCAAAATTCAGTGATATTGCCTGTCCAAATACCTCATGTCGAGACTTTGGAATTGTGGATATGGAAAATATTGTTGGAAGTGGAACATATGAAACACAGAATGAAAGAGTCAGGAAATTTGTTTGCAGAACATGTGGAAAATCGTTCAACAGCAGGAGTGGGACAGTTTTTCGCGATCTCATGACAAATAAAGATACCTTTATCCTTGGACTAAAGATGGTTCTGAACGACATCCCACTTTCCTCAAACCTTTCAATAATAAATAACCCTGATTGAATCCTCTTTTGATAGTACCGAAAGGATGCTCATACATACAATTTCTTTTCTTGACCACATCCTTTTTATCTTTAACTCGTTGTCTCATGTCTTCAAGGATTTCTTCATGTTCCCATCGAAATATAACTCGACCATTCTTATTGCGGGTGCATTTTGATTTACATTCACAACTGCTACAGCCATCACTTCGATACTCTTTCTCTGATTTTTTATCTCCAAGTTGCTGGATTTTCTCCTTTAACTTTTTTGCATCAGGCAGCTTAACCGAAGATTCAATTTTATCATTTTCCTCTAACTCTTTGAGATAGACATCGATTTTCTCTTCGATGTCTTTGATTTTCTTAGCAAGTTTTTCTGCATTAAAATTTCGTTTTTTGGAATTTACAGCTTTAAATTTACTGCCATCTATTGAAACTACTTCTCCACCATAAAGACCAAGTTCTTTGCTAAATAATACAAATTCTTTGAATACTTTTTTTATCGCAGCTGCATTGTTTTTTCTAAAATCTGCAATTGTTTTATGGTCTGGTGCAAGTTTTTTAAGCAGCCACATTACTTCAACGTTTCTAAAGCACTCTCTTTCTAATTTTCTGCTTGAACGAATACAATTCAAATAACCATATATATACAGTTTTAAAAGATCCGCTGGATTATATGATGGTCGCCCTGTTGTATTCACTTCAGCATGTGTAAATCCAAGTCCTATAAAATCGATCAGTGCCACAAACGCTTCAATAAAGTGGACAAGATTTTCTTCCCCAATGTAGTCGTCTATCTTTGCGGGAAATAATATTTCCTGTTTTCTATCAAAGCCATTTATATAATCCATGGTTTCATGTCCTATTTTTAACACTAAGTAATTAGAATTTTTATGTTATATATGTATTCATAGCATATAAATGCTTCGCTGCATAACGATTATTTCCTTTGGAACTAAGGATATCAGATAAAAAAGTCGATTTTATTGGGAAGTCTGGACATTATAAAAAAATAGTTTTTACACATTCTGACGTAATAATATATTTCTTGTGACATCAATCCCAGATAAGATAAAGAATCTGAATATTGAAAAAATGGACTTCAATGATCATGATTCCATAAGAAATTT
>BLYN01000142.1_pt1 | contig 17101 bp, 17 predicted proteins | sample 7848601 | NCBI WGS metagenome assembly BLYN01 (sample SAMD00058756, study PRJDB5105) | groundwater metagenome | biome: groundwater biome; feature: underground water body; material: groundwater | place: Japan:Gifu, Mizunami | collected 2014-06-26 | depth 300 m m
ATCAGGAGCACATGCGCGGAAATGAGCATCAAGATCATTGACATGGCGGTAAATGTAGACCACGTGCATATATTCTTCCAGTATCCACCGAAGTATTCCTTGAGTTTTATCGCAAAGAAGATAAAGGGAAGGTCAAGCAGGATATTGAGACAGGAGTTCCCGCATCTCAGGGAATGGTGTGAGGATCATCTCTGGGCTCCGGGATGCTACCACGGTTCGGTTGGGCAGGGCTGGGATGTGGTGAAGAAATACATTTCTTCGCAGAATTGTTCTGATGGTGAGAAAGATTTATAGGCAAAAAACGCTATCAAGCCCTGTACCTTAAGTACGGGGTATAGGTGACGCGTGCCTCGAAACATAAAAGAGAAAGCCCAAACAACAGGACACCTTGAGAAAAAGTTCCAGCCCCCGGTGACCTGCCAGAGCAATGAAAATCCCAAATATCCATCGCGGTTCAACCTGCCTTCTTCGCTTCGATCGGCAGGGTAAATGTGAAAGTGCTCTCTTATTTAAAACCACTTATCCAGCGTCTTCTGCCCCGTATCCGAGGCTTCAAGAAGCCGCTCAACAGCCTTTGAAACGCGCTCACTGGAAAAATCGTGTCCTTCACAGAGGAACTTTGTGATGGCAGAAGCATCCGGCTTTCTCCATTTAAGTTCATAATCCGGCGTAACGTCCGGATGAAGGAACAGGTCTCTTATTTCTGCAAGGTATTTGATATCAGTATTAAGCACCTTAAGCACGCCCTCGATACTCCCGTGCTTCTTTATCGACTTCAGGGCTTTCTTCGGACCTATTCCTTTTATGCCCTCATTGTAGTCAGTTCCAACAAGGATGGCGATATCCACAAGCTGCTCCCTCGAAATTTCGAGCTTCCTGAGCCCTTCTTCAAGGTCAATTATTTCAGGCTTCACGTCCACGTAAACCCCCTTCCCCGGAAGTTTCCTTTTTCCGGTCACTGCAAAGTTCCTCACCACAAGCGGCGCGCCAAAGAGCAGGGCGTCATAGTCCTGCGAGCCTGCAGCATAGGCGTCTTTATTTTTCGCCATGAACGCAGCCTGAGCCTCGCCTTCTGATGGAGCCGTGAAGACCGGGATACCCATGAACCCAAGCAGGTTTTTAGCGTCATCCACCATATTTCCTTTGACATGCGATGAAGCCTGGGCATACTTGAAAGCATCCTCGGCGCCAGCCGCTTTTGCCTCCTCCCACTTTGCCAAAGCTTCTGTCCTTGTTTTTTTGCGCTCTTTTAGAATATCAAACTTTAATTCAGGCGGCACACCGTCAAAAACAAATACCGGCTTGATGCCTTCTTCGACAAGGTTCGTCGTCCTGTACAGGAAGCCTGAAAGATGAGATGTTATATCCCCGCGGGAATCGACAAGAGGAGTGCCGTCGCGCTGGCGGATTATGCTGAGGAACTGGTATAGTGTATTGTATGCGTCGATAGCTATTACTTCACCTTTAAGCTTCGATAATTCTATTTCTTTTTTCTCAAAAAGGTCTCCGAGGTCAACCCCCATATAAATGCCTCCCAATCATTCTCCATGAAAAACTGGTATTATCCCCCGCTCACAGCAGGGAGTATCGATATTTCATCCGTCCCCTTAACAGCGCTTTCAAGCCCCTTCAGATGCCGTATGTCCTCTCCGTTCACGTACAGGTTAACAAAGCGCCTTACTTCGCCTTTATCAAGGATGCGCTTCTCGAAATCCGGACCGAACTGCTGGATGAGTTTTTCCAGTACGGTTTTTACCGTGGTATCGCCGATGTCAAGAGTCGTTTCGCGAGCATGTGTCACATTGCTCAATGCAGAAGAAAATCTTATTTTGACCATTTGAATCACCTTTATGTCCGAGCCAGCACAGGCTTTTTATGCTCATGAATATCAACTTTCGGCGAAGTGAGCTGCTCAAACTCGCTGAGCAGGGGCTTGATAACCGGAGGACGCCGCAGCGACTTGAGAAGCGTTTCCTGCGCCTTAAGACCATTGCCCGTGACATATACCACCACACGCTCGTCGCGCCGTATATGACCGCTCTCCACAAGTTTCTTCATGCCAGCGACAGTAGTGCCGCCAGCCGGTTCTGTGAAAATGCCCTCTGTCCTTGCAAGAAGATGGATCGCCTCTATGATCTCCGGGTCTGTGGGCGTGGCTGCAAACCCGCCTGAATCAAGGATGGTCTTCTTTGCATAGTAGCCGTCAGCCGGGTTGCCTATCGCAAGACTGTGCGCCACGGTCTCGAACTTCCTTACAGGCACGACATCGCTGTTGTTCTGCACAGCGCATGATATGGGGGAACAGTTTAGCGGCTGAGAGCCCGATATTTTTACATCCGCGCTGTCTACAAGACCCACGCGTTCAAGCTCTTTGTAGCCCCGGGATATGGCGCAAAGAAGCGCGCCGCTTGCCATCGGAGCCACGATGTGGTCAGGGACTGTCCAGTTCAACTGCTCAGCAGTTTCATAAGCCAGCGTCTTTGAACCTTCGGTATAATAAGGACGGATATTGATATTCACAAAAGCCCAGTCAGGATGGGAATCCGCCACCTCGCTGGCGAGGCGGTTGGCGTCGTCGTACGTGCCTTCAACCGCTATGACATTAGGACCGTAGATGAGCATCTGTACTATCTTGCCAAGCTCGATCGTGGCAGGGATGAAGATATAAGCCGGAAGTCCTGCCTTCGCTGCATGCGCTCCCACGGCTGCCGCAAGGTTGCCTGTGCTTGCGCATCCCACAGCCTTCACATTGAATTCGATAGCTTTTGAAATAGCAACTGATGTGACCCTGTCTTTGAATGAGTTGGTGGGGTTGACTGATTCATCCAGGATGTAGAGATCATCAAGTCCGAGAGCCGCGCCAAGTCGCTCTGCACGGTGAAGCTTGTTGAACCCTGCGCCAAGGTCGATGCGTTTCCCGGATTCAAGCGGCAGGAGGTCTGCGTATCTCCATATTGATTTCGGTCCTGAATTGATTTTTTTCTTACTGATGTGGTCAGAAATATAATCCCAGTCGTAGTTGACCTCAAGAGGTCCGAAACATTCATAACATGTATTCTGGATAATGGCAGGGTATTCAGCTCCGCATTCCCTGCATTTCAGTCCGATAACGTGACTCATTTGAACTTCACCAGAGCATAATACAACATTACCCTATATAATATTTACCATATCCTTTGATAACTGGTGGTAATAATACCGGACTGGTTATTTTGTATGGATTCGAAAGAGTCCTCATAAAATATATATGTAGCAACTGCGTTACCAAATAAGATTTATGAGTGTCGAAGTGAATCGTTTTAAATGCGGATACTGCGGCGCCTGCGTGGGCGTGTGCCCGGCGGGAGCGCTTGAGCTTGTAGAGACATGGATCGAAGTAGATGATTCCTGCACAGGATGCGGCGTCTGTGCTAAGATCTGTCCTGTAGGCGCGCTGGAGGTCAGGGCAAAATGAAGGACAGGTACGATGTTATCGTGGTGGGGGCAGGACCTGGAGGGTCGATAACCGCAAAAACCTGCGCAGAGGGGGGACTTGATGTACTCATGATAGAAAAGAGGCAGGAGATAGGCGACCCCGTGAGATGCGCTGAAGGCGTGGGAAAGGACGCATTGATAAAGCACATAGCTCCGGACAAACGATGGATAGCTGCCGAAGTAAAAGGTTCAAGGATTGTCGCTCCTGATGGGACTGAGATATTGATGTCCTCGGATGCAGACATGAAAGACGTGGGCTATACTCTTGAGCGAAAGGTGTTTGACAGGGTGCTGGCGCAGAAGGCTGCGATGGCAGGCGCCGATGTCATGGTTAAGACACGCGCAACCGGATTATTGAGGAACAACGGAAAGGTATCGGGCATCAAAGCCATGCACATGGGAGAAACGCATGAGATAAACGCAGATATCGTGATAGGTGCGGATGGTGTCGAATCCAGGGTCGGAAGATGGGGCGGGATAGATACATCGTTAAAACCGCATGATATAGAGACATGTGCGCAGTTTCTGGTCTCGAATTTTGATCCGGGTGAATACAGCAAGTTCTACATAGGAGAAAAATATTCAACAGGTGGATATGCGTGGATATTCCCCAAAGGAGGACATACCGCGAACGTGGGGGTCGGAATACTCGGGAGCAATTCAGGAAAGATAAGGGCTATATCCCTTCTTCAGAAATTCATGGAAACATATTTCCCACATGGCAGGATTTTGGAAATGGTGGTAGGCGGTGTCCCGGTAGGCGGACCTATAGAACAGACGATCGCAGACGGTCTCATCCTCGTGGGCGATGCAGCGCGGCAGTCAGACCCCCTGACCGGAGGAGGCATTACCAATGCGATGGATGCAGGGAAGATAGCCGGTGAGGTCTGCATCAGCGCAAAAGAGAAAGGGGATTACTCTGTAAAGACGTTAAAAGAATATGAGGACAGGTGGCGCGCCACAATCGGGATAGAGCTTGCAAGGTCACTTCAGGTAAAGAACCTGCTTATCAAGCTCACTGATGAGCAGTTGAACCAGCTTGCCCATTCGCTTGATGGCGTGGATGCAAGTACGATGGGACTTCCAAAGCTGCTGGCTGTTCTGTTCAAGAAAAACCCTAAATTGCTCTGGGAACTCAGGACGTTTTTTCAGTAAGAAATAACCTTATCATCTTTTACACCAAAAATAAAGTGATTTAGAATATGTTCACAATAATCACAGGCGCACAGTTCGGGGATGAAGGAAAAGGCAAGATCGTGGATATGATGGCAGCAGGATACGATATCGTTGCGCGCTTCCAGGGCGGGGACAACGCGGGACATACTGTCGTGGCTGAGGGAAAGACCTACAAGCTGCACCTTGTCCCATCAGGGGTGCTCTTTGATGTCCGCCTCCTCATAGGTCCGGGGACGGTCATGAACCCTGAGATATTGATGAAAGAGCTTGCCATGCTGGCTGAAAATGGCGTTGAGGTGACGCCTGCTAAACTGGGCATCGATGCAAAGACAAGCATCATAATGCCATATCACATAGCGCTTGACACACTTCGCGAATCAAAGCGCGCAGTGAAGATAGGCACAACTAACCGGGGGATAGGCTTTGCATACATCGATAAAGTGGGGCGCGACGAGATACAGATGGCTGACATTGCCGATAAAAAGCGCTTTATGAAGCGGCTCGATGAACTCGCCTCCCAGAAGGAAAATGCGATAAAAGAAATGGGCGGCGACCCGAAGATCGTGCGGTCTCAGGTAGATGAGTATATCGAGATAGGCAAAAAATTAAGACCATACATCACCGACGTATCGCGGGAGATAAACCTTGCATTAAAAGAGGGAAAAAAAGTGCTCGCAGAAGGCGCGCAGGGCTCCCATCTTGACATCATCCACGGTACGCAGAAGTTCGTCACTTCTTCAAGCACGGTGGCGGGCTCTGCATGCGCAGGGCTTGGTGTGGGTCCCACGAAAGTGGATAATGTGATAGGCGTCATCAAGGCTTACATTACCCGCGTGGGAGAAGGACCGCTTCCCACAGAGCTGAAAAACGAGGTAGGAGAGCACCTGCGCAAGATAGGTGGCGAGTTCGGTACCACCACAGGTCGTCCCAGGAGATGCGGATGGTTCGACCTTCCGCTTGCGAAAAAATCCATCGACCTCAACGGTTATACTGGTTTTGCTCTAACAAAGCTTGATTGTATGGGCGGGCTGGAGACGCTGCAGGTATGTACGAGATACGAACTGGACGGCAGTACCATTGATTATCCGCCTGAACTGTCTGATGAGCTTGCCAGATGCAAACCCATCTATATAGAAATTGCAGGCTGGAATGAGGACATATCTGGAGCTGAAAATCTGAGCAAACTTCCAGACAACGCAAGGGAATATATTGAATTACTCGAAAAATTGATGGGGATCAATATAGAATATGTCTCGGTGGGACCGGGGAGAAAGCAAACGTTTATGAAATAAACTAAATATATATAATAATAAGGAAAATCATGGAAAATAATGTTCGCTTAAAGGTATCTGAAGCTGATCAGAGGGATGTTGGAAAGGGCATAGTCAGAATAGATGAGAAATTCAGGAACATGATCGGGGTCAATATTTTTGATGTGGTGGAAGTAAAAGGAGAGCGCCCCACATCTGCCATGGTGGGCAGGTCTTATCCGCAAGATGAAGGGCAGGATGTTATCAGAATGGATGGACTTATTCGCACTAACGCAAAGACAAGCATAGGGGAGTATGTAGAGGTCAGGAAAACGGAGTGGAAGGAAGCGAAAAAGGTCACTCTTGCCCCCGTTGTCCAGAATATCCACATCTATGCTCCCAGTGAAAGCCTGAGGGCTATATTTCACAACAGGACTGTCTCAAAAGGAGATATTATTTCAACCACAAGCGTGCGAAAACCCAGAGAATCCATAGGTAGCGATGTGATGTTCGAGCAGATCTTCCAGGGGATGTTCCCCTCATTCGGTCTTGGCGAGATAAAGCTGCAGGTGGTTGCCACCGCACCGGCTGGGATAGTGAAAATAACCGATATCACGGAAATGGAACTATTTCCTGAATCTGTGGCGCTCGAGCAGGAGATACCCGAGGTCATGTATGAGGACCTGGGCGGTATAAAACCTGCGATCACCAGGATAAGGGAGATAATAGAATTGCCGCTGAAACACCCTGAGCTTTTTAACCGCCTGGGCATAGATGCTCCGAAGGGAGTGCTGCTGTACGGTCCGTCAGGGACGGGAAAGACCATGCTGGCAAAGGCTGTGGCTAATGAGAGCGATGCGTATTTCAAGATAATCAACGGTCCTGAGATAATGTCTAAATACTATGGTGAGAGCGAGCACAAGCTGCGCGAGGCATTCGAGGAAGCAGAAAAAAATACCCCGGCGATCGTCTTCATCGATGAGATAGACAGCATAGCTCCCAAACGCGCTGAGGTTACGGGCGAGGTGGAGAGGCGCGTGGTGGCGCAGTTGCTGGCTCTCATGGACGGACTGAAATCCAGGAAGAACGTTATCGTTATCGCCGCCACGAACCGCCCTGAGGCACTGGATATGGCGCTTCGCCGACCCGGCAGGTTCGACCGTGAGATCGAGCTGCGGGTGCCTGACCGCGAAGGAAGGCGCGAGATATTCCAGATCCATACACGCGGGATGCCGCTTGCTGAAGATGTCAAGCTCGATGACCTTGCCACCCGCACATACGGGTTCGTGGGCGCTGATATCGCTGCCGTGTGCAGGGAAGCTGCAATGAATTCCCTGCGAAGGGTCCTTCCGGAAATAGATCTTGATATTAAGGAGATACCAAAAGAGACGCTTGACAAACTGATAGTAATGCGTTCTGACTTTGAAGGGGTCCTGAAAGAGATCCAGCCATCGGCGCTTCGCGAGATACTTTTCGAAGTGCCAAACGTGACATGGGACGATATCGGCGGGCTTGAAAAAGTAAAATCCCTGCTTTCCGAGGCTGTGGAATGGCCGCTGCGGTATAGCGAATCGTTCATGCGAATAGGCGTTGAGCCCCCGAAAGGCGTACTGCTATACGGACCGCCAGGCACAGGAAAGACGCTGCTGGCAAAGGCGATCGCCAATGAAAGCGAGGCAAATTTCATAACTGTCAAGGGCAGCGATATATTATCGAAATGGTACGGTGAATCCGAAAAGCACATAGCTGAGATCTTCAAAAAAGCGCGCCAGGTCGCCCCTGCCATCATATTCCTGGATGAGCTTGATGCGCTTGCTCCTATGAGAGGAAGCGCTCTTGGTGAACCCCATGTGACAGAGCGTATCGTTAACCAGCTTCTGTCTGAACTTGATGGGCTTGAGGAACTCAGGGGCGTTGTGATCATCGGCGCTACGAATCGACCCGATATAATTGACCCGGCTCTATTGCGCCCAGGCAGGTTTGATGAGATGATACTTGTACCGGTGCCTGATGTGAAGACAAGGCTTGAGATATTTAAGGTACACACAAAGAAAATGTCGCTTGCAAAGGACGTTGACCTTGAGGAACTCGTTAAACTGACCGACGATTTTACAGGCGCAGATATAGCTTCAGTATGCAAGAAAGCCGGAAGGTTCGCGATGCGGGAAGATATCAACGCTGAAAAAGTGAGGCAGGCGCACTTCCTTGCGTCGATCGAGGATACAGGTCCATCTGTCACACCAGAAACTATGGACTACTATGAAAAGCTTAAAGGGGAGCTTCGAAAGAAGCGCTCGAAACAGATCGAGACAAGACCAGAGATGTATGCATAATGATAAAAGAAGGGGTTCTTTACGATGAGCTGCCCGACGGCAAAGTAAAATGCAATGTATGCGCCCACAGGTGCACCATCGCCGAAGGCAAGACTGGGATATGCAGGACACGAAAGAACATTAGCGGAAAGCTCCACACCCTCATATATAATACCGTATCAAGCGAAGCTGTAGACCCTATTGAGAAAAAGCCGCTGTACCATTTCCTTCCCGGCACGTTCTCGTATTCCCTGGGCACCGTGGGGTGCAATTTCAGGTGCCAGCACTGCCAGAACTGGAACATCTCGCAGGTGACGCTTGAGGAGGCATACACAAAGGAGATAACGCCTGAGGAGGTAATCAGGCGCGCGCTGGCTGCGGGGTGCAGTTCCATATCCTGGACGTACAACGAGCCTGCCATCTGGCACGAATACACCTACGACAGCGCGGTGCTGGCAAAGAAAGCGGGACTTAAGACCATCTATGTGACGAACGGCTACATCACGCCTGAGGCGCTGCGCAGAATGGCGCCCTATCTTGACGTCTTCCGCGTTGATATCAAATCCTTCTCCGATGATTTCTACAAGAAAATCTGCGGCGCGAGGCTTGCTCATGTGCTTGAATCCACGAAGCTTGCAAAGGAACTCGGGATGCATGTCGAGACGATAACGCTTGTTATACCCGGACGGAATGACTCGCCTGAGGAGATAACGCAGATAGTGAGATGGGTGCATGAGAACCTGGGCGCGGACACGCCCATGCACTTCACAAGGTTCTATCCGATGTATAAAATGGAAAGTGTGGCTCCAACGCCGCTTGATACTCTGGAGAAAGCATATGATATCGCGAAGAAGGAAGGGATGAGGTTCGTTTATCTGGGGAATGTGGCAGGGCATAAGTATGAGAATACCTACTGCCCGAGATGCGATGCCCTGCTGATAGACCGCGCGGGGTTCAGGGTGGGGGCTGTGAGGGTGAAGGATGGGAAGTGCGGAAGGTGCGGGGAAGAGATACCGATCGTTGGGATTTGAGGATGATTTATTTTTACGACTGAGGATATTGCAGAGAAGGATATGTAGGGAAAAGCAGCCGGTTCATACTCCCATTATTGAGTGATTTTCATCATTGGACAATATGATGCGAGATAATTAAAAATGAAAAAGATTATGATTTCAGGCAAAGTGTAAGATATACGAACCAGGTTCGGATATGGATGGGTTGCATGGCAAAAACAAACGGAAACGGTGAGAAAGTAAAATCCATGGAAAGCTGGATCTGGGACGCAGCTTGCAGTATCAGGGGCGCGGCTGATGCAGCTAAATTCAAAGATTATATTCTTCCCTTAATATTTGTAAAGCGATTGTGTGATGTGTTTGACGATGAAATTGACCGCATTGCTGAGACATATAAAGCCTTCAAGGAGGTTGATAAATTTTCCCGGTTGGTTGGTAAAGATGAGATCGTTAAGAATGATTACAATATTTCACCCAGCCGCTACATACAGGTTAATGATGCCCGCACCTACCGCCCCATTGAAGAGATAGTGGAAGAACTCCGCGAACAGGAAAGCGAGTATGTCACTATTGATGCAGAAATGAAAACTATTCTTACAAAATTGGGATTTAAATATGCGTAGGCTGGCAGAAGTATGTCGATAGCTATGGGATTTGAAGAAATGGAACCGCAGATAAACGCGCCTAAAGTCGCGCCTCTGGAGGGCGTGTCCACGTATGCCCCGCAGGGCATACGTGTGCGCGGAGTCGAGAACCCGCAGGGTTTCGGCGTTGATGAACGCAGATTAATTGCATCAGCTCACCGCAAAGGAAGCGAAAAATGCGAAGTTCAGCAGCAATATTTGGATTTTTGTATTAAGAAACTTCCACAACATAGAACACGGATGACACAGATCGGACGGATTATCACGGATAATTTCATCCGTGGGCATCCGCGTAATCCGTGCAATCCGTGTTCCATTACGTTTGCCTCGGATGGAAAAAGGAGCTATCAGTGGTCTTTTTCTTTAATAACACGGTAAAGGATTGTAAATGATAAAATTAAAGGATTTGCTCAAAGAAGGAGAATCAGAAACAGTAGAATTCAAACCATCCTTATCTCAAATGGATAAAATAACAGAGAGTATTTCTGCTTTTTCAAATACGAAAGGGGGAACAGTGGTCATAGGAGTGAGTGATAAAGGTGAAGTTCTTGGAGTTGATATTGGCAAAAAAACGATTGAAAGTTTGGCAAATCTTGTCAAGCAAAATACAGATCCAATGGCATATCCCTCAATTCGTGTTGAGGAGAGCGATAAAAAGCAAATTGTGGTTATAGAAGTTGTGGAGGGTAAGCAGAAACCGGTACTTGCTTTTGGAAGAGCATATAGAAGAGTTGGTAAATCAAATCAAAGGCTTGGATATGAAGAAATAAGGAATCTTGCTCTTCAAACCTCAAAGGTTTACTGGGATGAACGGGTTTGTGAAGCTGCGAGTTTGGGGGATATAGATGAGGAGAAGGTGAGGTGGTTTTTAAAGAGGGCAAAATATGAAAGGAGGCTTGAGTTAGATCCAGAAGCCCCGCTCAGAGAAGCTTTGGAGAAATTAGAATTATTGAGGGACGGAAAACTAATAAATGCCGCTATTTTGTTATTTGGTAAAAATCCGCAACGGTTTTTCACACAATCAGAAACAAGATGTGCAAGATTTAAAGGGACAAAACCGCTGGAATTCATAGATATGAAGATTTTAGGTAGGAATATAATTGATCAGAGGGAAGATGTGGTTGAATTTATAAAGGAGCATATTAAACTGCATGCAAAAATAGTTGGGATGGAGAGGATTGAAACCTGGGAGTATCCAATTGAAGCGATACGAGAGGCGGTTTCAAATGCAATTTGCCACAGGAACTATGAAACTGCATCTAATGTCCAAATAAGGATTTATGATGATAGAATTGAGGTTTGGGGATGTGGTCTGCTACCAGAGCCACTGACACCAGAAAATTTGAAGAGAGAACATAAGTCAATTTTGAGGAACCCTTTGATCGGGAAATGTTTCTCTTGATAAAATTTATTGAGCAATGGGGAACTGGGACAAACAGAATGATTGAACAGTGTGTGGAGCATGGCTTGCCAGAGCCTTTATTTGAAGAGGTTGCTGGTGATTTTATGGTAACTTTCAGGAAATATAATATTTCAGAAGAAATACTTCATGAATTAAATGAAAGGCAGCAGAAGGCAATAGAATATCTGCTAAAAAACAAAAAAATAACAAATAAAGATTATCGAGAGCTTAACTTAAATATAAGTGACAGAACTGCTTTAAATGATCTTAATGAATTAGTAGATAAAGGCATTATTGCAGCAAAAGGGGAAAAAAAGTATAGATATTACATACTTCGGTAATTTCGGATAAATTTCGGATAAATTTCGGATAGAAAATAATGAGTGCAATTGGAAACGAATACGTTATTTAAGTGACAAGAATGTTTTATGAACTTGCAAGAGAGGATTTCACCAGAAAGATGGACATCTTTCCAAGTTGTGGCGTTAAAATTCCCATCATCGGAACTTTTTATTATAAAAATGTTTTTATGCAGGCAATATCAGTCTAACATCTGAAAAATTAATTGGACTTACAGGACCTTTCCATCCCTTCAAAAGATGAAACAATCCAACTATACATAGAATTAATTCACCCGATTTCAATAACAATTCTGCCTCATCTCCTTCAACTCTTGTTCTGCTTCCCTCTACAATTCTCGCTTTTTTCTTCATATGATTTGATCGTTCCACAGCATTACAAATATCATCAATCGGAAAGGCCATTTTAGAAACATTCTTCAAGATCAGGTAACCGATATCCTCAACCATTTTTCGGACATTCAATCCATCCACATAAATATGTTTTCGCATAGCGATTACGCGTCCTAATGTTGGTTCTTGATTCAACAACTTTCCAACTTTATTCAGTAAAATAATATTCTTTTTCAATTTTGAAAATCTTCTATTTCCAAGGTTTTTATTAAGTTTATAATGAAACCTGCCCGCAGCGATCACTCCATGACTCAAATATGCCATTCCAGCAGATATTTTAGTTGTGGTATGTCCATTCCCCGTATAGATATGCACATTATCTCCACAGATATCTTTAACTTCGTCTATGACTTCAACAATATTCATTGCCTCAGAATCTGTTGAACGACAAACTCCCGAATAAACAGGTGTCATATCAATAGCTACAGCACGCAAATCTGAAAAACCTATTGTATGATATCTACCATGATAAGTCGATAAAATACTTTTTATTCTTGCATCAACTCCCATTGTGTCGATGACAACACCCTCTATTTTCTTGTTTGTGATTTGTTCAAAACACTTATGAATAAATTTTAATTCCAATCTAAGAGTAGCGTCAGAAATATATCTCTGGATAAAATATTTCAAATTCATAAAACTGTCAGAATCCCTATATCTAAAATTTCTACCAAGAAAACCAATAGAATTGTATAAACGTTCTTCAAATTCAACTTCTGTATATTCCATTGAAAATAAGTTATCTGTTTGCATTTTAAACAACTCTTGATGCTCTGAAAACCAGCCAGGATTTGAAGTTCTAACATATGATGAAACCTCTTTCAAGATATAAGAAAGGTTTGTCAAGGATGATGGAATTTCATCGTCAGATGAATCAATTTCAGTTTTGCATGGATTAAAAAGAAAATTTGCATTTATTGGAAAAGTTCCTATGCTTAATTGTTCTAAAATTTCAAATGTCAAATAACATTCATTTTCCCGTAGTTCAATATTTTTTATTCGTTGACCTATATCTTGATAGTAATAACTTTCTTCAAATGTTACTTTTCCATGGCGGATATATTCAATGAACCTGCCGATAGCGAGACTTGGAATAATATCTTCATATCCATTATCAATAACATGAACTAAATCAGGATTTCTGGCAATCGAACGTTTCTCTTTTTCATCCAGATTTTTCAGTGTTAGTTCTCCCGCAGCAAGACGATATATCGTATTTGCTTCAACTCTGTGGAAAATTACACCTTGACTCATATTCGATGTCAAGTCCTTCAGTAATTTGAAAATAAATTCATAATCCCTGGAATGTTTCTTTAAAAGTTTAATACGTGTGAGAAGTTCTTCATCAATTACAACATCTGAATATTTACTAAGTGTATTCGCATCTATTGTACTGGATTTTGCAAGTTGCTTTAGGTTTTCACGAAGTGTATCAAGAGCATCTTTGCGGAACTGGTTTTCAGTTTTTTGTCTTGATGCATTATCAGATTGCTGCATTCTTCCTTGTTCATGTATTATCTCGTCAATGAATAAATCCATACATTCAACAATATAGGCTGCCTGCATCTCGAAAATTAACCTGATTTGTGCACCCTTCTTCTGATCTGGATGAATCGAGCTGAGGATATTTTTTAAAAATCTGTTCCTGGTCAATATTCGTGGATAAAATCGCATAGCACTGACTTCATATATCGAAAACCATTCTTTGGTTTTTATTAATCTTTCATAAATAGCATCGAGGTTAGCTCCTCCATAAGTCTTCAAATCTGAAAAAGTGAATATTGTTGAGAGAACCTCACGGTTTTTTTCAAGTGAATAATCCGCAGGCAGAGTGATTTTTTCGGTTTCAAACCAGCGATATTCGGTTTCATAAGCAAAATTTGATAGAAGTGTTTGCTCTACTTTTCGATAAAATGTTGATTTTGGTAGTCGTTCAAGGTTTTCTGAATCTCTTTTGGTTTGAATCTCATCATAGGTGATTTTCTTAACTTGAGCGGGATTTTCATTGAATCGGTGTTCGATTTCAAGGAATTCCAAAAGCGTTATGGAAGGTTTTTCCTTTCCAAGATATATTAATTGTTGGAACTCTTTATCATTTTTTATCCAATTTGATATTCTTTTTCTAACACCTCTTGACGTGACTCCAAATAGTTCTGCCAACTCTGTAATGTCGTTACCTGTGTAACCGCCTTCGATTTCTTGTTTGTCTTGAAGGTATTTTAGAACATAATCCCGCTCTATCATGCGAGAAAATCATGAGAGCATGTGACATTAAGATAATTATATATGTTTAATTAATATATTATAAAGTTCCGATGATGGGAATTTTAACACCACAACTTGTTTCCCATGCTCAACTCAGGCAAACAGCCCTACCGTCTTCCCCAGCGCATCAACGAACTTCCTTGCCTCATCCTCTGTATTATAAAGATAAAGCGAAGCCCTCACAGCAGCCTCATATTTGCGGTAGTTGAACCAGGAATGCACGCAGAACGCACCCGAGCGCACTGCAATGTTCTCTGTCTCATCAAGCACTATTGCGATATCGTGGGCGTCTCCGCCTTTCGGGAATTCCACCGTGAACGAGATGATACCCCCTCTTGATCCGGGTTCCTGCGGACCTATTATTTTCAGTCCTGGAATATCCCTGATCCCGTTCGTAATTATCCTGTTCAGTTTCTCTTCATGTTTTTCAATATCCGGGCGCCCGACTTTCTCAATATAATCCACAGCCGCGCCGCTCCCTATTATGCCTGCATAGTTCTGCAACCCCGCCTCGAACTTCTCTGGCGGCGGAAGGAATTTCGCGGACTCATACGTAGAATCACTCACAGTATCCCCGCCCACAATGAATGGCGCAAGTTCCTCAAGCAGGTGGTGCTTCCCATAGAGCACCCCCATGCCAGTCGGCCCCAGCATTTTGTGCACCGATAGCACGAAGAAATCAACATCCAGCGCCCGGACGTCCACAGGTTTGTGAGGTGCGCTCTGGGCGCCGTCCAGCATCACAAGCGCGCCGTGGTCATGGGCTATTTTGATGATCTCTCTTGCCGGGATGGTATAGCCATCCAGGTTCGCAGTATGCACCATGCTCACCAGCCGCACGTTCTTGCTTTTACTCATCAGCTCCTCGAACTTCTCAATATCGAAGGTATTATCCGGCGCCGAATGCACCACAACGTGCCTGATACTTTTTTTTTCAGCCTGCACCTGCCATGGGATAAGATTCGAGTTATGCTCCCTGTCAGTGGTCATAACGATAGCCCCATTTTTGAAATCAAGGCTGTTTGCCACGAGGTTCAGCCCTTCCGTTGTATTTCTTGTGAAAATGATCTCCTCAGGGCGCTGTGCACCCAGGAACTTCTGGAACTTTTCGCGCGACTCGGTTACCTTTTCATCCACGATTTTTGCCATCTTATAAAGAGAGCGCCCGCCGCATACCGGATATTCAGTGTAGTATTCGTCCATTGCTGCAATGACCTGGAGGGGCTTCAGGGTCATGCAGGCATTGTCGAAATATATGGGATACTTTCCGTTCCATTTTTTTGAAAGTACAGGGAAATCGAGGCGAATTTTTTGGGTGTCCATTATGTCAATAACAGTAGCTCAAATGTGATATATATTTTTGTACGTTTTCAACATTCCACGATTTTCAATATTCTACGATCTTTAAAATAATTTCTTCTAACTCCCTTATCCTCGACTTTGCCTCGTTAATGATCTTAATATCAAGCGTCTCATATCTATGCACTATGGAATTACGCACTCCATTAATCTGGCGCAAGAACTCACCATCCTTTTTCGAGATAGCCTTTTCGGTGATAAGCTTCTCTATATATTGGTGGCATCATCCTCAACCTTCAATCCCATGTCCCTCACCTTCATGGCAGCGATATCCGTTGCGATCTCAACAGATATCTGGATAGCATACAACAGCGACCCGGCGCCGGGGCAGCCTGTGAAGGAGGAGGTCGGGGATAGTGGAAAGGAGGGAGGGTCGAAATTTAAGAAAGCGGATTTATCATGACGCAGAACACGGATGACACTGATTTGACGGATTTTCACGGATACGAAATCCGTGCGTATCCGTGTCATCTGTGCAATCCGTGTCCCATCGGAAGGCGCCAGACATTTATCACTATTTAAATATTAATTCCCCGGCGCCGATATGTCCCCAGGCAACCGCTTCACATCAAAAACCGCGCAACACAAACAGCGAACTCTATACGAACTCCTTACGAACTCGGGATGGGAGTATCTTTTCGACAGGATTAACCTGAAAATGCTTCTTTGCCTGGCGCCACAGATTTATTACCATCAAAATATTAAAATCCGGCGCCTTCACCGAAGCTGCAACATAGGCATTTGAGAATAGGGGAACTATCCCCACGCATCTGTTCAGATATCAATAACAATATCCAGTTCATGGAACTCGCTGTAGACCATCCCCAGATTGTACAGCACATTCGGGTCATCGGGCGATCGGAACGCCAGATCTTCCAGGATGAATCTTGCCTCCTCTAATTTGCCATCCGTGAGCAGGCGCAATGACCTCTGGAATTCAGCATCGAAACTTTCATCTTTTTCCCGGGGGTTCCACTCGATCGTTATGATGTCATTCTGTATATGCACTATGATATTCTCCCCTGGAACCCCGTAATTTTTCAAGAGATGATCATATACGGCATCTTTGAATGCCCTGCTTTTTATATCTCTTTTATCTTCGGGAAGAGTGGAGACATCGATGTCGCTTGCTTTTCCTTTTTATTAATAATATTGCCTAATATACGCATACGCCCTGTCAAACAAATCCTGCTCCTTATGCAGTTTATACTTCAAAAGCGTCTTTCTTAGAGCCTGTTTGACTTCCCTTTCTCCCGCATTCGTCCACTGCCATCCATCGAATCTGACTATCCTGACAACGTCATCTATATCGTTAACAACTCTTTCAACCATTATAGGAGTCTTTTCATTTTTTACCTGCTGCCATCATTGGTGTTCTCTGTATATATTTCCTATTTGTAATATCATCTTTTTCAGGTTCTATTTTTAATTTTAACCCTGAATGTGGTCTTACA
>BLYN01000133.1_pt1 | contig 16966 bp, 13 predicted proteins | sample 7848601 | NCBI WGS metagenome assembly BLYN01 (sample SAMD00058756, study PRJDB5105) | groundwater metagenome | biome: groundwater biome; feature: underground water body; material: groundwater | place: Japan:Gifu, Mizunami | collected 2014-06-26 | depth 300 m m
CACGATTGGGGGTACAGCTTCGGAGCGCCTGAAGATATCCACCACATCCACTTTTACAGGTATGGAAAGGAGGTCAGGGTAGCATTTTTTCCCTTCCCATTCTGTTAGTTTGGGGTTGACAGGAATGATATTGTATCCATGCTCAGCAAGGAAACTTGCCACGAAATGACTGGGGCGCTCCGGGTCGTCGGATATGCCCACGACTGCGATATTCCTGTAATTCAAAATAGCCTCGATGGTCATATCATTTTATATTTTTAAGAGCATCGAGTTCATTGTTCAGCGCCCTTCGCAGCCTCAACAGGTTTAAAATATAAGCCATGAATACAATCCACACGATAACAAAAGCAGCCTGTAAATAACTCATGGTAGCCATTCTATTCGCATATTACATAAAGGTTAAGGTAAAATAAGAATAACGTGATTCTGTTGATAGAGCATAAAGTCAGACCTCCAAGGCTTATTGCATGGGAGCTAACAAACGCCTGCAATCTTGCATGCATCCACTGTCGAGCATCTGCGATTAAAGAGCCATCCCCCGATGAATTATCCACAGCCGAGGCTAAACATTTTGTGGATGAACTTGTGGAGTACAAACCCATAATAATCCTTACAGGAGGCGAGCCGCTTCTCAGGGCGGATGTGTACGACATCGCGCGCTATGCCACAGGAAGGGGACTGCGTGTGGTACTTGCAACCAATGGAACGCTTCTTACCCCTGATATAGCCCGTAAATTAAAAGAGGCGGGCATACAGCGGGTGAGTGTAAGTATCGACGGCGCGACCGAGAAAACGCATGATACCTTCCGTGGAGAGCCGGGCGCATTCGATGCCGCGCTTCGCGGAATAGAGATTCTGAAAAAAGAGGGTATGAGTTTCCAGATAAACACCACGATTACAAAAAGAAACCTTGATGAAATCCCACGGATATACGACCTTGCCCTTGAATTAAAAGCCTCGGCGCTTCACATATTCCTGCTGGTTCCAACAGGCAGGGGCGAGGATATAGTTGAGGATGAGATTCCTCCTGACGAATATGAACGCGTGCTCAACTGGTTCTACGACAGAAGCAAGGATAAAAGGCTCCAGTCAAAAGCCACGTGCGCGCCGCATTATTTCAGGATTATGCGCCAGCGCGCAAAAGCAGAAGGAATCAGGATTACTCCTGAGACGCACGGGCTTGAAGCCATGACTAAAGGCTGCCTTGGAGGCTCTGCTTTCTGTTTTGTTTCAAGCAAGGGCGATGTTTACCCGTGCGGCTACCTGCCTGCGCTGGCGGGCAACATAAGGAAGAAGCCTTTCAGGATGATATGGGAAAAATCACATGTATTCAACGACCTTCGAGACCCTGATAAGCTCAAGGGAAAATGCGGGAACTGTGAGTACCGCACCGTGTGCGGGGGGTGCAGGGCGCGCGCCTATGCGGCTACCGGGGATTACCTGGGTGAAGAGCCATATTGCGTGTATGTGCCTATAAAAAGGGAGCGATAATATTGGGTAAGAGCGCCATATCCCTGGATAAGGTTGATAAAAAGATTTTGAATGCAATCCAACTTGATTTTCCTCTTGTGAAAAAGCCTTTTGAGGAGCTTGGAAAAAGTCTGGGATTAAAAGAGGAGGAGGTAATAAGGCGCGTCAAAAGGCTCTGCAAAGAGAGTGCCATCAGGCGCATAGGTCCTATAATCAGCACAAAGAAAACAGGGGGCACGAGCACGCTTGTGGCGATGAAGGTGCCGCCTGAGAGAGTGGATAAGGTTGCGGGGATTATAAATCAATATGATGAAGTGTCGCATAATTATCTTCGACCAGCGAATTATAATATCTGGTTCACGCTCTCGGCTGAGAATGAACAACGATTGCAGGAGATTCTGAGGGAGATTACTGAGAAAACAGGGTGCGAGGTCAGGAATTTGCCCACGAAGAGGGTATTCAAGATCGGGGTGAAGTTCGATATTAAGTAGCTGTTTACTTATAAAATTCTGGATATTTCCTTCACGGAAATGTTTTCATTATTTGCCCAATCCGAATTCAGATATACCGTCTCTACCTCGCAGTTTAGCCTTTTAGCCTCTTGTAAAATACTTGCATCAATGGAAGTATTCTTAATACCCACATCTGGCGCAATAACCATCAATTTCAAGTTCTCAATATCCACATCCCAACCTAATTGAGCTATCCTCAGCTTAAGATGCTCCTTATATTTTGCAAGCCACTCTAAATAAGAAAGCCCCTGAGAAACAGCAGAATTCAAGCTATCGCCCTGTTTTTTGACTTCCACTACAACCAGCGCTTTACTATGCCGCTCCTTCGCCAGAATATCGATATGCTCCCTTCCGAACTGCTTGTTTCGCTTGACCTTACCCGCAGGCGTTTCATAGTATAGAAATTCAAGGTCATGACCAGAAAGACTACCATCATGCATTTTCTCGATGAGCAGGGAATGTAGCCATTTCTCTCGATAGCCGATAGTATTGTTCTTACGAAGTTCAATCAGATTTTTTGCCTCTGAGACGAAATGATTTTGCAGGTCTGCTTCTGAAACAGGAGGTTTTCCCGAACCAGCAAATACGAAATCCTTTTTCACCTGATGAACGCTCGTATAGCCTTTGTTCAGAATGTTCTGAATCAGCGTGAGGACAAATCCGCCTGAACCGAGCTTTATTTCACCTATCTTCAGCCCTTTAACAATAAAGGAAAAGCCGTTCTTCCTGCTGAAACACTGAATATGCAGGTCTTTATCCAGACTTTTGACAAGCGCAAGAATTCCCTCGCATGAGCGGCGCGCTTCCGTGAAAGGAATGCTGCTCAGATGCTCAGATTCATTTTTCCAGAGACCAGCGGCGCCGTCGAAAGAGCCGAGGATGGCGGTAGGGGAGTGATGAAAATTGGAGTATGAGGGGGCACGGGATTGTTGAACTATCGGCGCAGTTATCATATTAGGGTCCCGCTGGATATGCAGACGGTATTGAAGATGGTCTTTTCTGGCATCTGTGTGCCATTTGCTGCAGAGGGAGCAGAAGAAGTATTTTGAGGTTGGGGAGTTTGTCTCGTTCTCATCAAGATGTGATAAATGCTGATTGCCAGTGGATGAAGGGTCGTTTGCGCAGCGGTGCCAGGCGGCGCAGAGTGAGCAGAAGTAGTAGTCGCCGGGTTGGTTTAGGGATTTGATTTTAGTGTCAGTCATTCGGATTTTTTGGGTTTATTTCATCCTCAATTATCTTTCTTACCCAATCAAAAACTTTTATTGCGGTTTCAAGAGCTTCCTGATATTCTCGTTCATCTACTGGCTCAAAGTCCCCTGGATAACGTGTACTGACAGCATATGCGGTGAGCGAAATTGAATCTTTGATTTCATCAGGTACCATAATGCTATGCTCTTCAATCAATTCAATAAGATGACTTATGGAATGAGTATAGGGAAAAGAAACATCAATGGAGACAAGCAAAGCTTTCAGAGCTTTTTCAACAGCCTGTTCGCAATCAAAGCAGAGGTCTTCATATAAAATATCCTCGAAGACTTTCCCTGCTTTCGCTATCTGCAAATTGCTTTTTGCCCTTTTCAACCATATTATAACAAGTGGCTCATTTCTCATATACCACCTTCCCGAACTTTGAAATCTCTTTATATATCATAAAAGGATTATCTTTCAATTCTTCAAACTTCTCTGGAGTTTCAACAATAATATCAACAGGCGCTCCCATACCATAGAGAAACCTATAAATCTGCTGAGCAACTTTTCTTCTATGTGAAACACCTTTTTTAATTACGCATATATCATAATCACTTTCTTTTTTATGATCGCCTCTCGCGCGTGAGCCGAATAGAATGATCTTATCTGGATCCACTGACCGAATTATTATTTCTATTGCTTTTTCAAGTGGGTCCGTTTTTTTCACGAAATCTGGATTCATATTTCATCTCCTTTCATAATTCTTTTAATGTTCTTTAATTTTTAAGCATAGAAATCTTTGATTTGATATTCACTGCATTCTTTATCATCTCTGTTAATAATTTCTCCAATACTATTCATCTCGTAACCACGAAGGAGCAAATCGTTTTCACCAATTTCTATACTGGAACGTTCGTAATAATTGAAGAGCATAATAATATACCAAATCTCTGTTTTTTCTTTGTCTTGATAGAGCCCAATTCTTTTAATTTCTTGGCTAATCCGATTCAACTGTTCTCTAATTTTTTGGTCATTTTTTATACTTTCTCCCTTAAATGGTTTATAAATCACAATCTTAAAAAATGACCTTATGTAGCCTAATTTTCTTATTGCTGTTATTACAGATCCCATATTGGAGCCATTCAAAATAATACTATTATCTTCTGCATGCTCAAAAGCTAAAAAAATATAAGATTTGGAAGGATTTTGTGTTGGTAACTTTTGTTTTTTGGAATCAGGTGATATATAATAAGGACCAGAATATTTTGGAACCCATGTGCAATCTATATTTAGAAGTTCCCTACACACATCTCCAGAATGTAAACACTCAGGAATCTTAGCTAATTCAATATATTTGTTCCAATTTTTATATAAGTCTTTTTCACATTGAGCTTCGAATCTTTCATCAACATTTTCAATATCATTTATCCACCATTTGAAAAAGCCTATCGTAAATGGAGATAAACTATTTTTCATATATATTTTCATGTATATTTCAAATTCGCCATTATTATTCTCTTTCACTTCTAACTTATATTTTTCACGGGAACTTATTTTTAGCAAACCTGATCTATTGGCTTCGTTAAGCTTTATTTCGATTTGTTTTTTTATAGTTATTATATTGATGATATTTTTATCCTCAGACTTCTTGATATCTTGAACATTTATATGATCAACTTCGAAATTATTTTCAAGGCAATTAATAAGTCTATTGCTATCGTTTCCTGGAACATTCTTCCAATTAAACAAATACTTTTCCAACGGCATTAATCCCTTCAAAAAATCTCCCAGCTTATCAATAATAGATTGTCTTGTTATGATTTCATTTTCGCTATTCACTATAGAATCAGGATTTTGCTCCATTATAATTCTTCTCCCTTACATGTCGTAACTCAAAAAATTCTTCTCCAAAAACCTCATAACCTTTCCTCTATTCAATATCTCATGACAGAACTGATTCCAGTAATTCCGCAGACAGCCATAGCAGCTCGCGTTCCCATTATCTCCTCCGCAACCACAGTTTTTCATTCTATCATACGCTGCCCTTAAGACCGATTTTATAGTATTTTCATTCTGAGCTATCCTTCGCACATGCCCTGCTCCTCCAGGAACATCATCAAAAAATCACTTTCCAGACCCTCACATCCTTCAAACCGAAGCTGAAGAATATCTGTCATAAATTCATGTCCAAGATGATAATATTGTAGTTTGCCGGAGCAGGCTGATTTCCATGGAGATGGATGAGTTTTATTGACTTTCTCATTCCCGAAAACAGTATAACCGCACCATGAGCAAACCTTGAAACCTTTACGTCCTGCACTATTGATGATAGCCATCTTTCCATGGGATGCTGATTCAGCATAAAGTTTCACTTTGTTTTTGATTTCGATTGTTAACTCGTTATTCTTTTCAGATTCTCCAGAATAATATGTCCTTGTGGAGTAAGTTCTCTCTCTATGCTCATCGCCGGGCTCTTGAGGTCCATCATTACTTACGATAAACCCAAATTCAGGTATTATAAATGTTCCCTGATTTTTACTATCTTGCAATGAATTGCCGCATGACTCGCATTTTTCAGGCGTTTTATTCAATTGTGCACGTTCTATGTTATATCGCTGGCAATAATCGCAAATAGCGTATTTGAATGTCGGCCACTCTCTCTGCGGGACTCTTTTTAAATATCGACTTGTCCATTTTTTTCCACCTGCAATTATCTCGCTACCGGGAGCATATTCTGATAATGCAATTCTCAGATCTCGATTCAACTCAAGCTTTTTTCCTTCCTCTGAATGATGTAAAATTTGCATCTCCACAACATCTACAGGGAAACCATATTTCGGTATTACATTATGGCTCGAAAGAAAATTAATCAAGGATTTTCCCTTTATTGTATCTATTGTGCGTTTAATTTGAGGAATATATGAATCTTTTTTCTCCTGAAATAGTCTCTCACGCATTTTTTCTAAATTATCAACATCTGTCAAGACCTCATCTGTAGCTTTTTGTAAAACACCTTTTTCTTTATGAAGCAATCCCTCGACCCATATCCATTCTTTAAGATTTATTTCTTTATTATGATGAAAATTTTCTGGTACAATTCTCTGCAGGATTTCAAATATATCCTCTGGCTTCTTGCTCAGATAATCTTTAAACATCTCTGTGCCATTCTTATTGAAAAAAAATGCCTCGACATTTTCGAACATATCCTCATGTTCTCTCCAGAACTTTGCAAGCGCTGTGGCATAAATATGCCTCAAAATAATTTTCTCGTTCTTGATTTCAAAATGAGGTGGCTTGACCTTTCCTGAAACAAGCCTCTCAGGTTCATTAAAGTGAGACAGGTCATGAGACCTGCGCTGGCAAAAGGTTAAAACAAATGCTGTCGAATCTGTGCGCCTACCAGCCCTGCCAGCTCTTTGAATGTAATTCGCTGCTGAAGGCGGTACATTGCGCAGATAGACACATTCAAGTTCTCCTATATCCACACCCAATTCAAAAGTCGTGGAGCAGCTCAATACGTTAATATCTCCCTCTATAAATTGCCTCTGATATTCCGCAGCAGTTTCACTGGTCAACTGTGCTGTATGCTCTTCTACTCTCATTCCAACAGGTGCAGTGTTCAAATATAGATTTCGATAATGATTATCTGCAAAAATATTATCCGGATTACATTTCTGAAGTGTTCCATCGCATCGATAGGTAGGACAGACATCTTTGAGATTAAATAGCGTCAAGTTATTGCATTTTTCGCAGAAATACCATTGAATATTATTGTTAATTGTATAAGGCTGAAGCTCCCATAAATTATATCGTATTCGATATACTACACCCTCATCTTTCAAAGGTTCTCCATTAAAATAATCTCTCCATTCAGTTATATCTCTCCAGATGTTTTTTAACAAGTAGGAACATTCTTTTTGATCAATACCAATTTTTTGAGCGAACCGTTTAAGAAAGTCCAGACGAGCATTATCATGGTGTTCCGAAGAATTCCAGCTTAAGATGTGTTTTTTATTGTCAGATATATTCTCTCTAAAAAAATATTCACGATTCTTCGGTTTAAAAAAATCGTCTTTTGGATCAGATACATTTGGAAATGATACAGCTCCATTTTTCCTGAAGCTGTCCAATAAAATCTGATATAATATCCAGACTTCGCTATCAGATAAGTTCCATGGTGGTTCTTTCAGTTTTGATGGCGCCTGCCAATTTTCCAGTTTACATAAGGAAAAGCCGAGCAATCCAAGCCCGTCCAGACCTATTTTACTGTCTATTGAAAGCAATTCATATAATACCCAATTACTTGCCGTCCTTTCAATAACTTGCTGGCTTGTATCTTTTGGATAAATATCTTGTTGATAAATCTGATGTTTGAGTGCAGCACTTAAATCATTAACTCTCCATTTATTTCTGAGGATATTATCTTTATTTTCTTCAATTGTTTTGAGTATCAGCTTTCTTCTTAATATTTGAAAATATGTATGACTTAGATATGGTGCGAAAAAAGCTGCGTCCTGCCGGCTATCTGAGAATATTAATAATCGTCTCTTATCCTTTTTTTCATCAGGTGTATTTTTTCTTGAAGACCATCCATCATCAATCAAAGGCTTTTTAATACTCTTTCTTACTGGTATTTGCTGATATAGAGATGTTGCCAATACGCTGGCAATTGCATCTTTACCGAGAAGAAAACGCCATACAATGGAACCTTTAGTATTTGTGCGAGCGCAAGCCTCGCATTTATGGACTTCTCCGTTTTTAGATGCGACCTTTATCACAGTTATGTGTTTCTTATCTTTACAGTCACAAAGTGACGAAACAAGGGTATCTTTATCGATAGCTCCGCAGGTGCAGCAAAGCCGATATGGCTCTCCTTTCGTTTCTTCAGCAAAATCCACCAATTCATCTTCATTATCTGGAAGAGTCTGGACATATTCATCCAGAAGAAGATAATATTCCAGTTTTTTAACATCCTCAAAATATTGTTTGCCCGGTTGTCTGAGTATGCTTTTTTCTCCTTTTTCAGTTTCACCAACAAGATAAGCGGCCCCGCACTGGCGGCATGCAGCTATTTCAAAAACAGGATATTCTCTGCCGTCATGTTGAACCGTCTCATGCCTTTCCAGAAAAATTTTCTTTTCAGGATACAGACTCAAATATGCTCCTTCAATAGCACGAACAAATAAATGATACCTTGCAGGGATAAGTGGCGCTTCATCTTTGCAGGATTTTGCCTTGACTGCAAGGTCAACCAGAGCCACAAGTGCTTTTCTGGGATCCGACACATCAGGAAATACTTTTCTGGAAATTATATCGATAGGTTGAGATCCCTTTTCAAGTTCGACTCTACCATTTTCAAGTTCGGCTCTAACCGATGCTATCTTTTCATCCATTTTTAAAATATTGTATAAAAACTTGATATGGTCATTGGCTGCTTCAAGTCTTAATTTTTCAAGAATATGTTCAAGAATGCCGTTTTTCTTTCCTGATTCAATCAAAGCTGATATTTTATTATCAATTGTGGACTCATCATTCAGTATCTTCTGCCAATCTTCATATATCGAGGGTGAAACATTAGCCCATATTTCGCGGTACCTTGCTTTTTCATCGTCAGAAAAAATTACTTTTTTCCGAACAGCTTGAATAACATCATCTGAATCAAATGCTTCCCCGAATAATTCTTTTGCATATCTTGAAACTTCCTCATCATCTTGAATTCCACCACCGAGAGTAGCGCTAGTAGCAATGCACTGGATGCGATTTTGTTCACTCTTGACAACCCTATCTTTGAGACGCCGAAGTAGCATCGCCATTTCAATTCCCTTAGCTCCGTTATAGGTATGCGCTTCGTCTATTACTATGAACTTCCAGTTTTTAGCATATTCTCCATCGAAGAAAACATTGTCATTTGGGCGGAGTAACAGGTACTCCAGCATGGCATAGTTTGTAAGCAAAATATGTGGAGGAGCATAGCGCATTTGCTCTCTGGATATCAATTCATTCGGTAGAGGATTATTTTTATTTATTTTTCGATATTTCTCCTCAGCATCTTTCTGAGATTCTTCAGTTTCTCCTGTATAGCGCCCGAAAGTAATATCAGGATAATTTTTGAGGAGTGCGCGCATCCGTGCTAGCTGGTCATTAACAAGAGCATTCATTGGATATAGCAATAGCGCTCTAACACCGGGCCTTAATTCTGACTTTTCTTTTTGTCTGAAGAGATAATTTAAAATAGTTACTATAAACACTTCAGTTTTGCCGCTGCCTGTTCCTGTTGCTACAACGATATTATGCTTTTCTTGATTTAATTTATGAATGGCATTTTCCTGATGTTTGTAAAGAGAACGATTTAAAGGAAATTCTTCACATTTAAGCTCTTTAAATTGAGCTGATAATAGTCCTTCATCAATTAATTTATCAATAGTTTTTCCGGCTTCAAAAGGAGGAGTCGCTTCTAAGATAGGACCTTTGATGAATTTTTCAGGGCGCAGTTCTTGAATGAATTGGCTTTGTAAATCAGGATTCTTTAAATGAAATGCGGTAGATAAATAAGATAGATATCTTTCTGATATAGAATTAGTTGTTTCAATAGGATTGAGGGACATTTTGATACCTGATTTTCATTTTATAAGAGTTTTTCATATAATCACATATTGTCAATATTTCGTCCTAACATACACCGAATTATCTTATCGTCTCGTTCTTTTAATTTCCTTTCAACATCATTCTTAAATTCTATGACAAGTTTTTTAAAGTAAAGTTTAGGATCTATAGGTGGTAACCTGTCAGATTCTTCCAATTTATCGTAATATCTTTTTATTATAGAAATTTCATCATATATATTTTTTAAATTTGTAATATTGTCACCTCTACTTTCAAGTCGTATTATCATAGAGTGTTGCATTAGAATAATATTTTTTATATTTTTCAAAAAATTCCAATTATGTAGTAAATATATGTTTTTAGATATGCAAGAATCTTGAACATCATTGCTTGAAATACGAATAAGATAATTCCTGTTAGAAGGGATTTTTTCATCAATTTTAATATTCACAATATTGCATGTTGATGGTAGTTTTACTTCATGTACTATTGTTTTTTTATTAAATTGCCATAAAGATAGGATCTTATCCGTTGCATATCCTATTTCCTTCCATTTTATTTCGAGGATTTGATTTATACCATCCCTAATTCGTTTGCACTCAATACTTTCAACCCGCCACTTTTCTTCCTTGATCCACTTCTTCGGCTCCTGTTCAGGAACACCAATTTTTTCAATAGGCTCAACCGATTTAATCTGCCACTTTATCACATTGAATAGCAAAACATCTATTAATGACAACTCTGAACTCTTAATAATTGTCAATTCAAATGACTGCATCTGCTCAGTACTCTCCCTGAGGGTGTCAGTAAAAATACGCATATCAAATATTGCTTTTCCATCGTTGATTTTTTCAGTGGTTTTCTGCCCTATTGAATTATGCAAGTTTAACTGTGCAATTCCACTGACAAAAAAAGGTACGTTTACTATGAGCAATAGTTTATCATTTACAGCATATTCCCATTCCTCTTCTGATAGTTCCCCAATTTCATTTGTTTCGAAAAGATACTTCTTACTCTTAACACCTTCAAGCTGCCATGTCAATCTTGGTATGGGTATCGTTATTGGTATTGAAAGAAAATTATATTTCATAACTCCATTAATACATGGCTCGGAAGCGCATGATTTGACAAAGTATGTACTTGCTTTATGATTTGTGATCACAGCAGGTTTAACAGGTTCAAACTGCAACCCTTTTGAGCAATAAATATCCAGAGAGACAGGTGGAGTTTGCTCTTTACATGGCAAATATATACGTTCTTTAAACTTCAGTTCCAATCGCGGCAATATAATGAAATTGAATTCTTTATCTACATTCATTGATTCATTTTTAACTCGAACTTTAAACTCACCCACAGCCTTTCCTATGCACATCTCATTTGATAGGGGAATTTCACATATCTGGTTATCGAAATGCATTACCCCGGATAAATCATCGAATCGAAAATGTTTTGATTCTGTCAATTTATCGCTATTGATTGGAAAAATTTGAATGAAATATCTCTTCAGTTCATTAAACGAAAACAGAGGAATTCTTATTCTTGGCGCTTGATCTATGAATATATTTTTTCCATTTGAATTTGCATGTTCTGTTTTTATTCCATAAAGCTCTGGCTCTATATCTTGATTTTTAGTTTTTATCAATATTGGATATTCATTCCAATTTCTATCGCATAAAGATAATCTTTCTATTGTTTCAAGGTCTATAGCTTGAGCGAGATATTCACTCCATTTTCCAGTCAATCGGATTTCTTCGATAATAGGAATCTCGGGCTTAAATTTGAATGATTCATGTAGTATGATCCAAATGTTGCGTTTAGGAAGTTCAGATTCTTTAATCAATCTTTTTGAATCGTAATCAAAAGCCATGAAAGGGTGTGCGGGAGTTATGCCAGGAACAACATCAAGTGGCTTTATTTCAGCTCCAATTTTTAATTGAAATTCATAGCTTTCAGATGTTGAATTAACTGGAAATATGATTTCTTCTGTTTCGAATAGATTTCCATTTTTATATATTCTAAGATATTGTTCAAAATAATCTGGCTTACCATAATTCATCATCAAACTAGCATTATCTTCCAAGTTGTTGAAATGTTGAGGCGGGAATTTAACTTTGATCTCTCTTTCATCGAAATAAATTACAGGTTTTGAATCTTAGTATCACCGCTGTTTTTTCACTGTTAAGCTTGAACAAAAGAAAATGATTATTGTTTGATACGCTTATAGTGGTATTATTATCGATCTTTTCGATTTTTGCTGCAATTATCCAGTCAATTCCATAATTCTGGATTAGAAAATTCTTAAATTTTTCAGAATCCATTCCAGGAACTTCATCCCAACAGAATAGACAATATTGTTGTCTTCTCCACCACTCCCTAAATCCTCCTATAATTCTCTCTGGCAACTCCTTCTTAATGATAAGAGAATCCCCTTTTCCTTCTTTTGTAAGTTTTACCATTCGAACAGATTCGATCAAGAATTTCTCTGCAAAAGCGTCACCATAAAGCAAAAATCGTCTGATAGGTTCGTCAACATATGGAAATGGAACTTTAATCAAATTCTTTTTATCATTTAATTCATTTATTTTCTCATCAATCTGCTCAAGCTCTTTCTCAGTCTTTTCGATCTCTAAGATATAGTGGTTCTTATCTCTTCCTCTAATATCTGCCCAAATTTTTTCTTGTTGCAAGATGTCGAAATCAGGATAGCCCTTTGATAAAGCGTCCCTGATCGAATCAGCATCATCCAATGCCTTTCGGCGCTGCTTTATTCTCTCAATCCCAGATTGAACATCTCCATTCCCTTGATCTGCAAATCGTTCTTCAATCTCTTGCATTTCATCATCAAGGCAAAGTTTTTTCTTTCTTAACTCGCTGAGGTTTGACTCGATCTCTTTGATCGTCTGTTCTGATCTAACCGCTGATTCTTTATGCTCTTTCGCCCCAGTAAGCAGATTGTGCATGACTGCGACTATTTGCTCTATATTACCAGTAATATCAATTCCAAAAACAATCGCCACATCTTTTATTTTTTGGATGCATTCATTGTTTTTTATTTCTATATGATTTATGCGGTTATTTAAGAGGAGTTGCTCCTCAATATCATTTTTGATTGATTGAAGCTTTTGAATGAGTTTATCGGGTTGATTGAATAATTCTTTATCAATTGGAAGGTCGCTTAACATTTCTTGAATTTCATTCGGATGAACTTGTTCTTTTTCAATATACTTATTTTTGAATAAATATTTAATATAAGCTACTAAACGATTAAATATTTCAAAAAACCTATTTTGATGGAATTTTTCTTCATCTGAAATTTCAGATATTCTTACAGAAGTAAATGTACCAACTTTTTTATTCAATTTGTCAAATGGTATTCGTTCTATGATTTTACTATAACTATTGTCCCATGGTTCTGAAAATAGGAATTTTGCTTGAATTATAATTTTTTCCTCAAGCGCATCTCTCAAGGTCATAAGTTCGCTTAATTCCCTGAATCCAATCTCTAATTCGGAAAGGATGCTTCCGCATTGATCGATATCATTCAAATTATTTAAAACAATTTGATCAATTTCAGAAAAAATCTTTACTTTCTCTTCATGATGCTTTAAATCTTCTTCAATACCAAATATTTCATTTTGAAGATTCGCATTTATTTGTTTTTTCTTATAATAATCTGAAAGCCCCTCAAGTAATGAATTTAGCTCATTAAGGTCACCTGCCTGCCCCTCTAATTCTTTGATTTTTTCATGTTCATCCCAGATAGCAATCAGAGATTCGTACCTGGTTTTTTTACGATAAATCTCTTCTCTTTGAGGATTTAGCTTATTAACTTCATCGTCAATATTGTTTATTTCATTATCATTTTGTCGTCGACTTTTTAACCAGAATTTGATTTCTCTATCGTCATCAAGATAAGTCAATTCCTCAACTAAAGGAAGGAGGATATTTTCAAAATACTCGTTTAAGCAAGAGTTGGGTATCATCCCATGTGCAAGGATTGGAGTTATGTTTTTGTGCGCACCTTTAATATCAAAATGCATTAACGAGTTTAATTTTAAAGATTTAATAAATATATCTCCGAGTGTATTTTGGGTATTTGGATCAGAAATACCTATGGAGTTTCTTATTGTTGACCAATAGTCTCCATCTCTATAATCAAGAATACCTTTCCAGACAAGAAAACATGCTAAACATGTTGGGAATTTTTTCTCCAGATGTTCAATCCCTTGTTTAATATCTGCGGAAATCTCTTTTTTAATTAAAGCCCCTAATTTATCTACTTCATTACGAGATAAGGCGATTTCACTGAGTAAATTCACGTTCCTGACAAGAGGCGATAACTTTTTCTCACAATCCGAAATCTCAGTGCAATCTTCTATCATCATTCACCCAAGCCACCAAGGATGTTTTTGCCGGGCTCGCTATTACAGGCTTATATAGGTTCGTATATCTGTATATCTGTCAATAAAGATTAAACTTATCCAATAATATGTATATCAAATTAAATAACGTTAATTAAATTAATATTCTACTCTTTTATTCTTCTCCCTCACACTCGCAGTCCACATATCAGCCCAGTGCAGCAACAACAGCAGCGGCTCCTCCTTATGCGCCACCGAGCGCCCTTCAGGGACGTACATCCCATCATGATATGCTATAGCCTGCGCCTCGGAATCTGAAAGCGGGATATACTGCGAAACAAGATACAGGCTGCGCAGCGACAAAACCATAGCAACAATTTCAGGGTTTATAGTATAGGCACCAGTTGGCACGCCCTCTTTGACCTCAGGCAGATAATACGGCTTTCCTGGCATTCCCACCTTCCCGATATCGTGGAATAGACCAACAATCACACAGCTCTCTTCGCTTATTTCTGGGGCAAGGGCGGCGCGCAGTTGCAGCAGGGTTTCAGCAACTCCTATGCTGTGCTCTAAAAGTCCGCCTTCCCGGTTCAGGTGGTATTTTGTGCTTGCGGGGCTGGTGAGCCATGTTGTTTGCGTATAGAGGACTTCAATAAACTTATCCACATTGGATTTTCTTTCTATTATTTTCGATAGTAATTTATTGCATCTCTCTTTCATAAGTTGCCTGTCATATATTTTTATTGAGAGGTATTAGATATAAAGTTGTCTATCCCCTTTTTTTTACATAGTTAGTAAATTCCACTTATCTGGCAGTAAGAACCCGCAAAGTCGGCTATGAACACGGTTCATAGAAGACAATGAAAAAGCACACAGCGAACTAATACGAACTCGTACGAACTCTGGGGCGTGAGTTCGTATCAGTTCGTACGAGTTAGTTGTTTTTCATACCAATTAGCTACGATGGATAACAGTATAGCCTTCATTTTTAAGTTGGTCGGCGCTGGCTTCAAATTCAGATTTTATTTTGTATTCAATACCCCTATTCTGTAGCCAGAACAATAACAGTTTGTCTATTTCAAATCCTGTAAGAGAACTTACTATTTCATGAGCGTTATAGAGCGTGGTTAAATCTTTAACAGTAATATCACGAACTTTTACATTTTCCACGTCTTCCACTTCTTTTTCCTCTGTTATCTTATATAATGCATCTTTTTCATACTCCTCTATATCTTCTACATACCTGCTGACTTCTATCGCAAGTTTGAATTCTGGAATTATTATATAGTTTGACCAGCCCATATCAGTCTTTACTCCACTCTATATGCATTCCGCTTCTTCGTCTTCTTCCGGGATAACGTTAAATCTCATAGTTCTCGATATTATAGCTATCGATAATCAATCTTTTCGATGGTGTAAAACCGTTTGATGTTGAAGCCGATTGGAAGGTTTTGCAGAGTAAAGATGATTCGAAACAGAACACGGATTGCACAGATAACACGGATGCTCACGGATAACGAAAATCCGTGTAAATCCGTCCAAATCCGTGTCATCCGTGTTCCTATGTCATTGTTCCAATACCAAACTTTTTTACATGAATAATTCATTAATTGAATACTGTAGATTACTATGAGAGGAACGGTTTTTATAGGCGTTGACATTGGGACAAGCATACTGAGGAAAAGCACAGGTATTGCTTGTCTCGTGGAAAAAAACGGGAAACCATGGATGGAAAGCCCACCTGTGCATATAAAATCCGACGATGAATTGATACATTCCTGCATAACCAGGATGTCAGAAAATTTCACATCAAGAATTATCGCCATAGACGCGCCTCTTTCCAGACCTGAGCACGGTACCATGAGGGAATGCGAAATACGCCTTCGGAAGCATGGAATTGCCTGCTATCCCTCAGGCGCAAAGTGGGTAAGTAAATGGGTGAGCAAGGGCATTGAATTGAAGAAATGGGCTGAAGATGAGCTAAGCGCAAGGGTGATAGAGGTATATCCATACGCTGCCAGAAGAGCGCTTGACATAGGCGCTGAGGTTAAGAAAAAAACAAAGCAAGGGCGCAGTGTTATTCAGAAAGGATTGCTCGGGTTCATAGGGGGATTAAATGAACTCACTGAAGATAAACTGCTGTCTGATGACGAGCTTGACGCCATACTTTCAGCTTATGTTGCATATTGCGAGGGAAAGGGCATTGCTGTTAAAATGGATGGTGAGGATGGGGTAATTTATTTGCCGGTGAAAAGGCGGGATCATGCGATAGAGGAATATGTGGGATAGAGAGCAAACTAAACTCCCCTCGCATCCACAACCTCTCCCGCAGTCGTAAAAAACGTCCCTCCAAGATGCAGCACAGGCTTTATCCTTGAAACATCCAGCACCCCATCCTTAACAGCCTCAAGCTCGCACATTGTAGCCACAACTTTTCCTATGAATATGGTATGGTCGCCAGCTTCTTTCGTATCAACCACCTTGCATTCTATATGCGCCGCGCATTCTTTCACGCAGGGAGTTTTCAATGCAATGGACTCTACAGGAGTTAATCCGCACTTTTCAAACTTATTTCCTTCTCTTCCCGATATCGAACCAGCGAGCGCCACCTCTTTTAATAAATCCATCGTGGGAAGGTTCACAACAAATTCCTTGCTGCTCATGATGCACTCGTGCGTGTACCTCGTGCGCCCCAGAGCAATAGAAATCAAAGGCGGCTCAGCCGAGACGCTGGTTATCCATGCAAGCGTAGCCACATTGGGCTTTCCTTTTTTGTCTATTGAAGACACAAGACCCACAAGCTGGGGCGCAAATAGCCTGTTGGGTTTTATG
>BLYN01000143.1_pt1 | contig 16904 bp, 12 predicted proteins | sample 7848601 | NCBI WGS metagenome assembly BLYN01 (sample SAMD00058756, study PRJDB5105) | groundwater metagenome | biome: groundwater biome; feature: underground water body; material: groundwater | place: Japan:Gifu, Mizunami | collected 2014-06-26 | depth 300 m m
GAAACCCCTGAAAAATACTACCTCGCATGGAAAGAAGAAAGCGATATAGAAAACACTCTTGACAGGCATATTGTTCAGCTATGCCAGAAAGAACGATTTCTGGAGATGCTGCACGATTATATTGTGTATGACCGGGGCATCAAAAAGCTCTGCCGTCATAATCAATATTTTGCAGTTAAGGCGTCGCAGGAGAGCCTGCGCAAACGTGAAGGCGGTATTATCTGGCATGCTCAGGGCAGCGGCAAAAGCCTGATCATGGTATGGCTGGCAAAATGGATACGCGAAAATATCAGAGATTCCAGGGTGCTCATCATTACCGACCGTGATGAACTGGGCAAACAGATAGAAAAAGTGTTCAAAGGCGTTAGCGAAGACATTTATCGAACTAAAAGCGGCAGCGATATGATTGAAAAATTAAATGCGGCAGCGCCGTGGCTGCTCTGCTCGCTTATCCATAAATTCGGCAATACAGAAGAAGCCGATTATGATGCATATATTGAAGACCTTAAGAAAAGTCTGCCCAGGGACTTTAGAGCCAAAGGAGATATCTATGTATTCATAGATGAGTGCCACCGCACACAGTCGGGCAAGCTGCATGAAGCCATGAACAAAATTTTACCCAATGCTTTGTCAATAGGTTTTACAGGCACGCCCCTCCTAAAAAAAGACAAGAAAAAAAGCCTCGAAGTTTTTGGCAAATACATCCACACCTACAAATTCGATGAAGCCGTTGCTGATAAGGTTGTGCTTGACCTGCGCTATGAGGCGCGAAATATTGACCAGAATATCACCTCACAGGCAAAGATCGACGAGTGGTTTGAAGCAAAGACCAGAGGATTGACTGACTACGCTAAAATAGAACTCAAAAAGAAATGGGGCACAATGAAACGTGTCCTCAGCTCACAATCCAGATTAGAAAAAATAGTAGCTGATATCCTGCTTGACATGGCAACAAAAGACAGGCTGCAAAACGGTACGGGTAATGCCATGTTAATTTCATGCAGTATTTATGAGGCATGTAAATATTATGAACTGTTTCAAAATGCGGGATTAAAAAATTGTGCTATTGTTACTTCATATATACCCAAAACAAGCGACCAGAAAGGTGAAAGCACAGGCGAAGATTCACCTACAGATAAACTGAAAAAATACGAAGTTTACATGAAGATGCTCAATGGTAAAGAGCCTGAGAAGTTTGAAGATGAAGTAAAAAAGAAGTTCGTAGAAGAGCCTGCCCAGATGAAACTGCTCATTGTTGTGGATAAGCTGCTTACGGGCTTTGATGCGCCTTCTGCCACCTATCTCTATATTGATAAAAGCATGCAGGATCATGGGCTGTTCCAGGCGATCTGCCGGGTGAACCGGTTGGATGGCGAGGATAAAGAATATGGTTATATCATTGATTACAAAGACCTGTTCAGGAGTCTTGAAAAATCAGTAGATGATTATACTTCCGGCGCATTTGATGCTTACGATGGGGAAGATGTTAGTGGATTGTTAAGCAACCGTTTGAAGGAGGCAAAGGAACATCTTGACAATACGCTTGAAAGTATCAAAGCATTATGCGAGCCTGTGGCGCCGCCAAAAGATTCTCTGGCTTACTCTCGTTACTTCTGCGGCAATACAGAAAATAAGAACGAATTAAAAGAAAATGAACCGAAACGCATTGCCCTGTATAAACATACATCCGCGCTTGTCAGAGCGTATGCTGCAATTGCCAGTGAAATGGAAAAAGCAGGTTATTCACAAGGAGAGATCGAACAGATAAAAAAAGATGTTAAATATTATGAAGATGTTCGCGCAGAGATAAAACTTAAAAGTGGCGATTATATTGACCTTAAAGCCTATGAGCCAGCCATGCGTCATTTGGTAGACACATATATCAGCGCAAAAGAAAGCCAGACGATTTCTGCTTTTGATGACATGACGCTTATACAGTTGATAGTAAAACGGGGAGTAGATGCTGTATCTGCCCTGCCAGAAGGTATTAAAAGAAACAAGGAAGCCGTAGCTGAAACTATTGAAAACAATATGCGTAAACTGATCATTGATGAAATGCCGACTAATCCGAAGTATTACGAGAAAATGTCTACGCTTCTTGATGAATTGATCAAAGAACGAAAAGAAGAAGCCAGAAGTTATGAAGAATATTTATCAAGGATTGTCGAATTAAGTAAAAACGTAAAAAATCCCGCCAGTTCAGCAACTTATCCTAAAACGCTGAATTCCAGCCCAAAAAGAGCCCTGTATGATAATTTGGGTCAGGATGAAGAACTTACAATGGCTCTGGATTCTGAAATTTGCCACACGAAAAAAGACGGATGGCGAGGTAATATAATAAAAGAACGCGAAGTAAAATATGCCATAAAAAAACACATCAAAGATGATGCAGAAGCTGAACGTGTTTTTGAATTAGTAAAAAATCAGAGTGAGTATTAATATGCATCAAATTACGGTAGGCAGCATATCAATAGATGTGGTACGAAAGGATATAAAAAATCTGCATCTTGGAGTATATCCACCCAACGGAAGGGTGCGCATTGCTACACCTTTGAAAATAGATGATGAGGCTGTTCGCCTTTTTGCCATCTCAAAAATAGCATGGATAAAAAAGCAGAAAATAAAATTTGAAACTCAAGAACGTCAAACGGAACGCAGATTTGTGTCCGGTGAAAGCCATTATTACAGGGGGAGGCGCTACTTATTAAATGTTATTTATCACAAAGCTGCACCCAGAGTAGAAATACGAAAAAATAATATTGACCTTTATGTTAGGGAAGGCAGCGCCAGCGATAAGCGAGAAAAAGTGCTTACAGAATGGTATCGCGGGCAGCTCAAAGAGCAAATACCGGCACTTATCGATAAATGGCAAAAGATAATAGGTGTGGAAGTTAAGGATTGGGGTATCAAGCGGATGAAAACGAAGTGGGGGACATGCACTTTTGCACAGCGCCGGATATGGTTAAATCTTGAACTGGTAAAAAAACCGCAGCATTGTCTTGAATTTATTATCGTGCATGAAATGGTGCATCTTTTAGAGCGGAAACACAATGATCGTTTTGCAGTTTATATGGATAAATATCTGCCAAAATGGCATTTCTATAAAGATGAACTGAACCGATCAATGTTGAGACATGAAATTTGGGATTACTGAAACATTTCACAGACCAAAATTTATGAAGATAGCATTATCACTTTCGCCCCGCTCTCCTAACCCTTTTTAACCATGACCACTAATTAACACTCCATGAACTTCATCCACGCCAGCGACTTTCATCTCGGCTACGCCCAATACGGTCTCCTCGAGCGCTTCCGCGATTACGCCCGCGCCTTCCATTCAGTCATCCAGTACGCCATCGACCACAAAGCAGAGTTCATCCTCATATCAGGCGACCTCTTCCACAAGCGCAACATCAACGCCCCGACCTACGAGCAGGCGTACAAAGTCCTTTCTGAACTCAAAGCCAAAAGCCCGTCCACGCAGGTCTTTGCCATCGAGGGGAACCACGACCTGGCCTTCCACCAGGACGGCAAGAGCTGGCTTGAGATACTTAATTCCCAGGGGCTGCTGAGGCTCATAAGGTTGAAAGAGGCGAATGGGGTAAAACTTATGGGCGACTTCATAGAGCTGGACAGCGTCCGCATCTTTGGGGTGAGATACCTTGGCTCAAGCACTCTTTCTGTAATTCCCCAGATAGCAGAAGAGATAAAAAAAATAAGCGCAGATAATGGTGAAAAATACACTATCCTGATGATGCACTTTGGATTGGCCGGACAGATGCGGTGGGAAGCTCCGGGTGAGATACATTACAATTCTCTTATACCCCTGAAAGAAGTCGTGAATTATCTCGCGATCGGGCATTATCATATGCAGTATGAACTGGACAGCTGGGTATTCAATCCAGGCAGCGTTGAAATGACAGCTATGAACGAGTATGGTCTGCCAAAAGGCTTCTATCACGTCAGGGACAGCGGCACAAAACTCATAACCCCTATAACCCGTCCAGTGAGGCGCATAAAACTCGACATTAGCAGTATAGCCACACCTGAGGAATTGTATTCAAATATAGATTCCAGACTTGACAGGGAGCCATCCACCCCATCAGACCCCCTGATCGAACTTTTGCTCTACGGCAGCATGAACTTTCCAAAATCAGAAATAAGTTTAGACCGGATAAAAGGCATGCTTGCTGAGAAATTCAAACCACTCTGGAATGATATCAAAATACTGAACAGCAGTTCGCAATATACGCTAAATGATGGAGACGTGCGGGGGCTGACGCGTGAGCAGATAGAACTTCGGGTATTTTCTGACAGGGTAAAACTTGACGGGAGATACAGGGACAATGCGGAAGAGATAGTGAAAACCATGATCGAAGTCAAAAGGATGGCTGCAGCAGGGGTTGAAGAAAGCAATATCCAGAAAGAATTGAGATGGTGTTTTGAAAAAATGAAAACGACTATTCTTTCACGCCTGGAGGATGCGTAAATGCTTATCAAATCTGTGGAGCTGAAGAACGTAAAATCCTATCATCATGAGACCATAGAATTCCTCGAAGGCATCAATGGCATCTGCGGTCAGAACGGGCATGGGAAGAGCACGATCCTTGAATCTATCGGCTATGCGCTATTCGATTATTCTCCCTATAAAAAGATCGATGATTTCTGCAGGCACGGCGAAAAGTCGGGCTACGTCGCGGTAACTGTGGAAGGGAAGGACGAAATCGAATATACAATATTCAGGAAACTGGGTGGAAGCGACTACTATATTAAAACGCCTGTCAGTGAAATAAAAGGCAAAAAAGATGTCATGGACTGGATTGCATCCAATCTTCTGTATAATGTCAGGTCCCCGGAGGATATGCCATCAATCTTTGAAAATGCTGTCGGGGTCCCCCAGGGTACATTTACAACTGCGTTCCTGCTGAACCCGGAACCGAGAAAGAAGATCTTTGATAATATCCTGAGAGTGGAGGAATATAAGGCTGCATACAATAATTTACGGGAAGTCATAAGTGCTATTGAAAAGACAATAGATTCAATGGACAGGGAGTTGATACCCCTGCGCACCCGTACAGAGAACTACCCTGAACTAAAAGAGGAAAAGGAAAAGCTGCAGCTTGAGATAGATGGGCTTAAAGCTGATATCAAAGATATAAATACAAAACTCTCATCACTGACCATAAAAAAAGATGAACTGACTGGAAAAAAAACTCAACTGGATGCTCTTTCCTCGCGGATAAAAAGCGAGTGCGTCCGTTATGAGGAGATAATAAAACAGCTTGAAAGAGCAAATTCAGACCTCCAGCGCGCCGAATCAGCACAGAAGATGGTAGATGAACTTCTTCCTGCAGAGGAGTTATTTAAAAAAGAGAACCTTGCTCTTCGAGAATTGAACAGCGACCGTCTGAAAAGGGATAAATTAAAAGAGGATATAACCAGGCTGGATTTCAAAATAAACTCCCTTCTGGAAAAGCTTGAGCTATCCTCAAAACTTGCCCGGGAAAATAACGACCTGGAAGAAAAAAAGAAGCTGCTTATCCCAATAATCGAATCTGCGCGCAAGCTTGAAGAGTCCATCAAGCAGCTTCAAGAAGAATTGAAAGAACCGATGAACGAAATAATCTCCCGCCTTTTGAACCTCAGGGAGAAATCAAAACGCATGGAAGAGATCGGACATGAGATCGAGGAACAAAAGTCAAGAATGTCTCATCTTTTACCATTAAAAAATAAGCAGTTGGAAATTGAGAGTAAAATTAAAGACCTGAAAGATAACCTTGAGTTGCCGCTTCGTGAATTGTCCTCCGGGATATCAGCTTTAAAAGAAAAAGAGGCTCAGGCGAAAAAATTGCAAAATGAGATAATACACCTCACATCCAGAAAAAACCAGCTACTTCCATCGCTGGAAAAGCATAAGGCTCTTGATGGTGAAATAAAAACGCTCTCTGCTTTCCTGGACTCACTTGGCAGGCTTGGTTATGAATTAAGACATCTGGTTGAAAGGGAACAGCGCGCGAATGCATTATCGTCAGAAATTGAAAAGCTTAAGAACAGTATAGACGAACTGCATCCCCTCGTCGAACAGCAGGCATCGCTTGAGATACTCAAGCAAGAACTCAACCAGCAGCATGCTGCTGTGAACTCTCTTCTCAAACAGACCCGCAGCAATATGAAACTTGCCGGAACGCAGGGTCTATGCCCTATCCTGAACGGAGTCAAATGTACTTCGGTGACTGATTTTACCCGGTATTTCAATAACGAGATAGAATCCAGGAAAAAAGAATCAAAAGAGATAGAGAACAAACTTGACCTTGTGTCAAAAGAACTCAATCAGCTCAATAATCCTTTAAAAAGGAATGAAGACATGTTGGTGCTTATTGATGCAAAAAAGAAGGATATCAGCGCTTATGCCGGCGTTCATGACGAGGTGATATCATGCCGTTCAAAGATCGAAGCTCTGGTTTCGTCGTATCCTTCCCTCGGAATTAATATCCAGACAGGGAACGAGAATGAACAAATGGCAGTTTCCATGAAGCTGCAATCCCATAAAAAGGAGTTTGAAAAAATAAATAGATCAGTTACTGAGTTTGAAAGTACAGAGGCTCTGATAGCATCAAAAAACAGAGACCTGAAAGAACTTTCTGAAGTTTCTGCGGCAATTGCTGAATGCAATGAGAGGATACAAAAACTAAACTCCATGTTCGGGTTGAATGTTGAAAGCGATAATATTAAAGCTGGTCTTGAAAAAGTTGTCCTTGAAATAAGAACACTTGAACTTTCTTTAACTGAAATGAACGACCCTGCCGGTCAAATTGCTACGATAGAGTCGCTGATAGCCTCAAAGCTGAAGGATTTGAACTCTTTAAAAGATGTTCCCATGATGATCTCTTCCAGTTTAAAACAGCTTGATGAGCTTAATAACAGGTTCTGCCTAAAAGATGCACTGGAAGGAAACCCCCTGGAACTCAAACTGGTGGATGAACTGATAGAGACCAAAACCAGGGAACTCAAAGCGCTGAATTCACCGGATAAAGAGTTTGAGAACCTGAACAGGAATATCGAGAAAAACCTGAAGGAAATGAAAAACCTTGAACACGTTCCAGAGTCACTTGAATCATGTATGCATGAACGGGAATCACTCCACGCAAAATTTCTGGTATTCGACGGGCTTGATGAAAAAATCGCATCTGTGCAGGAATCAATCTCAAATCTTGAGCCTGAGCATAATAAATACCTGCAGGCTCTTCCTCTGGCTTTGAAAATGAATGAATATGCACAGGAATGCAAGAATCTACAGGATAGCATATCGTCCGTCAACTCTGCGTTAAATGAGAATATTCGAAGGCAAGAGATGCTTTTAGAGGGGTTCAGCGAGTCGCTCCTTGACGAGACCATCTCTCAACTTGAAGAGCTTGGAAAAACCGCTAGCAGCAGGGCGGAAGCTCTGAAGGGGAGAAAAAAGAGCATGGAAAAGCTTGCCCGTGACCTTACAGCCATGGAAACAGAGTTCTTGAAAATAAAAAATATCGAGAAAAAGCTGGATAACGAGAAACGGTTCTTATCGTTCTCAAATTTTATCCGTGATACCATCAAGAACTCATCAGAGTATATCGTTAATGAATTTATCGGGGAGATTAGCCAGGATGCCAGCAATATTTACTCCGAGATAATGGATGACTACACCTGCGGGCTCAAGTGGCAAAATGATTATGATATTGAGATCGAATCAGCCGGAGAAATAAAATCGTTCAGGCAATTGAGCGGTGGAGAACGTATGAGCGCTGCGCTTGCTGTGCGCCTTGCGCTTTTGAAAGCCCTTTCAAGCTGTGACTTCATATTCCTGGATGAACCCACACAGAATATGGATGAGGTAAGAAGGGAAAAACTCTCGCAGGAGATCATGAAAATCCGCGGCTTCAAACAGGTATTCGTTATCTCCCATGACGATACGTTCAACGAGAAATACGCTAATGTGATAAAGATCCAGAAGACAGACGGGGAAAGCAGGGTTGTATCATGCTCGACTTGAAAAGCATATCTGACCAGTTCGACTCCAGGCTTTCAGCGATTAAATCGTATGACATTGAGCGCTCTACACTTTCGGAAGAGTACAGGACTGAACTTAAGAAATTGAATGTCATCAACCTTTCCATGAACGAGCGCCTTAATGATTACAGCGGCGCGAAGCTCCTTGAAACAGGAAAGCTCATCCGTTCTTTTCCTTTCAACTGGAAAAACAGGCATGAAGCTATTGAATGGGTCGATTCTGTGCTCTCAGGTGTTGCCGTGGGAGCAGTGGATGGCAGCCAGATATATTCTGACAAGAACTATGAGATCCCGCTTGCCGTCATACAGGCATCGCAAATCCTGAACAGGCATACGGACGATAGCGATTATAAAGAGAATACTGAGGCTGGTATCATCACGCCCGATGAATTCGAGGCAGCAAGTGTTTACTCATTCGGCAGCGAATATGTCGATGCGCGCCGCTTTGCTCTGGAATGCGAAAGCATCGTGCGCCTTATGAAAGAGCATGATAAGCCCTGCATCATGCTTGACGGCGCACTCATATTGTCCCATATCAATGTCCTTAACAGGAACATCAGGGAGATATACATTAAAGCAATATCGAAACTCTTCGAAGCCTCGGAAAGTATTCGCGCTCCTGTCATCGGGTTCATAGACACGACCATGCCGCGCGATATAACATTAATGATGCATTTCCTCTTCGGGCTGAAAAAAAGCAAGCTATCTGATACGCATCTTTTCTCGTATCTCTTATGGGGAGAGAGGACTGCAGCGTTTATATGCGACAGGGACGACAGAAGAGGCGGGGAAGCGCGCTCTGTGCTGGACAACTACGGCAGGTTCAGGAACGAGATCGCGTTTTTCTATATGAGAGTAAGCAGCGAGCTTCCTGCGCGTGTGGAATTTCCTGCGTGGATGTATGAAGAAGGCAGGGTCGATAAGATAGCCGACATCATCCGCGCCGAATGCGTTATCCGCAGCAATTATCCGGATATCCTTATGCGGGCGCATGAGGCAGCGGTGATAAGGATGAATGAGCATGACCTGTTTTACGGCATGCTTGACAATTTCTGCAAGGTACATGGAATCAAGATCAATAAGAGCACGAAGAATTTTCATAAAATGATGAACAGGTGATGGATACAAATGAGTTGATAATATGGCAATAGGAGACATAATCAGGGTCGAGGATGCAAATACGTATCTTGTAAAAATACCGCCTGATGCGCAAAAGGAGCGCATCGGCAGAATGGTGAAAATAGAAAAAACTGATGAGATCATAGTGGGTGTGATAAAGAACATCACGCACACCATACGCGAGGAACTCATACCATATATCGAGCCAGACAAGCAGCCAAAGTATGCCCCTTTTAATGAGGATTTCAGGAACAGTTATTACGTTGTTCACGGGTTGGGGGTAATCAGCAACGGAAGCGTGAAATACGTTATCGATTCCCCGCCTGATATCAGGGATAAACTCGAACTATTGAGTCCTGATGAAATGCGGGAGTTCCATACCCGGAACGGCAAACCCAGCGCCGCATATTTCCATACTTGCAGGGATGCGCTTGATAAGACGCTGCTCCTGTGCATAGCAGAGCAGGTTGAATCTGTGTGCCAAGAATGCAGACCGATGATGAGGCTTGTGAAGAAACACATAGGAAGGGATTAAATGCTCGGGACTGTAAAGAATTCTGATGAAGAGGGGTTCACTTTTATCTCATGCGAGCGGCTGCCTGCAGGGATGTTCGTGTGCTACAACGATGAAGGAAAAAATATCCTGTGCAGGGTAAAACACGCTGAACCACTTAACCAGTACCCGCAGGAGTTCCTTAAGGATATGGAGCTTGACGCAGATGATGTATCGAGATTCTATGGTCTTGACCCTGAGGATTTCAAATATTATTCCTATGCCTCTTCAGTAATTGGCTATTTTGATGCCGCAATGGGTGAATTCGTAAACCCCAGGACAAATCCTGCCTGCGGAGTAAAAATAGAACGCGCCGGAGAGGAAGTGCTGAAAGATATAAGTAAAATTAAGAAGGGTGCTGCCGGTTCCGCATTCATGGGAAATGTCCTGGGCGCGGATACGGGCATCGTATTGTCTGTCCGGGATATCGTAAGCCAGCATGTATCTGTCATCGCCTCGACGGGCGCGGGAAAATCATACACCGTAGGCGTTCTTGTCGAAGAACTGCTGAAACCATATAACATGGCTCCTGTTCTGATATTTGACCCGCACGGTGAATATTCATCCCTGGGTGAAGTCCAGAACATGCCGGATTTCATAACTCCATCGTATCGCCCAAAGGTCAGGACAGTCAAACCTGAGAGCATAAAGATCCGCATCAGCGACCTTCTATTCAGCGATTTTGTCAGTATAATGGACGACGGTACGATGTCTGATAAGATGAAGACGCTCTTTCGGTCTGCATATCACAATCTCAAGAACAACAGCAAGAAAAAGTTCACACGCAACGAACTCAAACAGGAAATAGAGGCGCTGCGAGATTCAACGAACGAACCCACCATCGAAGGCATCCTGTGGAGATTCGGGAAAATGTATGGTTCAATATTCGATGATTTCCAGACCATCCCGCTTGCTGATTATTTTAAAGTGGGTCAGCTTACAATAATGGACGTATCCGGCATCGAGGAGACGTTCCAGCAGCTTATCGCCTCAGTCATGCTGCGGCGGCTTTTCGACGCGCGCGAGGGCACAGAGAACAACCGTTACAACGAATCCCATGTGGATAAGTTCCTCCCCTATCCTGTTTTCGTGGTCATAGAGGAGGCGCACAGGTTCGCGCCCCACAGCGGAGAGGCGAAGTCAAAGAGCATCCTGAAAACGATACTCTCCGAAGGCAGGAAGTTCGGGGTGGGCGTGTGCCTTGTCTCCCAGAGACCGAGCAAGCTGGATGCCGACTCCCTTTCGCAGTGCATGACCCAGATAACGATGCGGATAATCAACCCGACAGACCAGCAGCAGATCGCCCAGAGTATCGAGAGCGCGAGCAGGGAGCTGATATCTGAGCTTCCTTCTCTGGCGAAAGGTCAGGCGATTATCTCAGGGGTGGCGATCAATACGCCGACGCTTGTCAGGATAAGGAAGAGGCTCACGAGCGATGTCAGGGGGAGGAGCAAGGATGCGCCTGCGATGTGGGCGGCGCAAAGGAAGTATGAGGAGAAGCATGAGAGGGCTGAAGTGAGGGCGGATGAGGAGATGGATGTGGGGGTGTGAGATTGGAGGGGAATGGATGTGGATGTAAGGGGGGGATTATATGGGATATTTTAAAAAGCAGTTGATACAGGCATTGAAATTAAGTCTGGGGTTATGACGAATTGTAGTAACATTTATGCCCCATTTTATTGTTATGTTATTAGTTTCACTCCGCTCTTACACAAACTGTATATTAATGAATTAGAAATATAGTTCTGATGGACAAAGACTTTTTCTCTCATGAAATGAAGTATAGAAAAATAAATTCTTTGTGGTTGAAGGTATCAAATATTAATGTTTATAAATGACTAAGATAAAATGAGATAATTGTCGAAGGAGAGCAACTACTGAAAATGACAGATAATAAAAACAGTTTAACCCTAATAAGCGAGTTTCTCAGGATGAATGGAATTGATATCGATTCAGAATTTTATCTAAAAGACTTCTTAATTAGATCTGATGATTGTATTGAATTGCCAAAAGATATTATAACCAGAATCATTGGAGATAGCTATAAATCGTCAAGTGAATTAATTAAAAAAATATCCGATGATTTAGTTAATAAATTTAATCTTTTTTTGGGGAGAGTTCAGAAAAATCAATTGAAGAAATATATTGATTATAGATTTAATGAAGATTTTGAAATTTTCCAGAATTTAATAAAGGAAGATTATGAGCAAAATATTAATTTAAGAGAATTTTGTGATAAAATTATTGAAAAACATAATTATACTAATTCAAAAGCAGTAGAAATTTATTTACAGAATTTAAATGAAGCAATAGCCGAAAATAATCATCATAGAATTCAGGATTATTTAATTTTTCTATATTCACGATTAATAGGTCTAAATGAACAAAGAAAATTATCGTTAAAAGAATTATATAGCTCAAATGAAACAATTCTTAAAAAGGAATTAGCAGCGGATGATTTGGACCATTTAATGAAGGTCTGTTCGGATACCACTAAAAAAGATCGTTTTGAAACAATAAATACATTTAATTCATATTATATAAGACTATTAGAACATAATGGAAATTATGAAGATAAAAACGCTGTTATTTATTTAAATATTGACCAACAAATATTTAATGAATTCAATAACAAAGAGTTATTTTATAGTTATTTATTTGATTTAATAGAAAAAGCATATATCAAAATACAAAACCATAAAACATTAATAATTAAAATCCAAAACATTATATTCAAAGATATTAATCTAAAATGGGAACTTTATTCCTATCTAACTCTTTTTTCAGAAAAATTCAGATCAATAAATGAAACGAGATTTTATTATAATCCCGAAGAAATATGTAAAGATGTATTAGAGCATAAATATGCGATTAAAATTACTGATGAAGAGACAGAGATCCTAAGAAGATATTACAGGTCAAAAATTGATTTTGAAGTACTTAAATCCTTAAAAATTTTAGATTTTGAAGATGCTAAAGAAACAATCGATTATTTCAAGAATATAAACACTGGATTCACTTTTATTGATTGCTTTATTCTATGCTCTAATCAAAATTTTGAGAATTCAAAAGAAATTAATTTCATCAAAAATAATAACGAATTATTGTTAATTTTGGCTAAGCATGAATTTGATGAGAGAAAAATACCATGTCCAGTTTGTGGATCATTAAAAATATCAAGCAATTCATATCATGAAATAGGCATAAATAGTTGGGAATGTAAAAATCCACTTTGTTCCGAACGAAGTAAAACCAATAGAGGAAAAAGATATTCTGAAAGATCAATTTTAATGCAAAATGCCACTTTTGATTTTTCTGCTGAAAACACGATATCAAAACAACTTATCAAAATATGGAGAAAAGATATTGTAGAAGAGTATAAGCTTGAAACATTATATGGAATGATTGTTAAATATTTTTCATATGTAGGCGATTCAATAACAACTATTAATGTAGAAAATCCGATTCTATTTACCCAAATAACTATAAACCAAAACAGAAAAATCCATTCATTGAATTATAAGAATTTCTTAGAAATAGATCAGCACAATTTTAAAAGATTCAAAGAATTTTTTGAAGAAAATACTTTTTTTAAACAATTTATTTTCAATGATTCTTTTACATATGATTTTGACCAGAAATTGACATCTATATATACGTATAATAAAAAAATTAAGATAATCAATGAAGATGCCTTAATAGTGTTAAATAAATTAAAACCAAACTCCATTCATAATATGGTCACTTCTCCACCGTATTATAATGCTCGGGAGTATTCTCAATGGAAAAATTTATACAGTTATTTGAATGATATGTATAAAATAACCGTTGCTGCTCATAGTGCTTTACGTGAAGGAGGGGTATTTTTCTTCAATATCGGAGATATATTTGACAATGAAAATGTCATTGTAAAATCAAAAATGGGTGAAAAGAGGCTTCCTTTGGGAGCATATATTATCCTTTTATTCCAAAAAGTAGGATTTGATTTATTGGATAATATAATCTGGTATAAAGGGGAACCACAAACTAACAGACATAAAAATGATGGTAATTACGTTCCTTATTATCAGAGACCTGCAAACTGTTATGAGCATATGTTTATTTTTAAGAAGAAAGGAAAACTAAGATTAAATAATGATTTTACTGAAAACATCCTAAAAAATAATCTTCAAAAATTCTTACCAGTATATAAAATAGGTGTGGGTGGTGAAAATAGATATGGACATACTGCACCTTTCCCACCTGATATACCTTTATTTTCAATACTTTGCTTCACAAATGAAAAAGAAATCGTTCTGGACCCTTTCTCTGGAAGTGGAACAAGTGCAATCACATCGACAAAAAACAATCGAATTGGAGTTGGGATTGAATTAAATGACGAATACGTTAACCTATCGCTAGCGAGAGCTAGAGAAGAAGGAATAGGATCAGACTTAATTAAATTAAATGAAACAGAAAATGTTATTAATAACTTTATACCGGAACCAAGTAAAAAATATTGCTTGAAAAGCTTAGATGAGTTTGTATATTAATTTATTTTTAGTTGGGTTAAGTCTATTGTGATTTCTTTTTTTTCAATATGGTATAATAATTTTTTTCCTTTATCATCATAATATTTTGAAACTAATAGACAATCTTTTAGAACCTCAAGTTCCCTGTTAACATACTGCCGGTATAATGGGTTTTGTTTTAATTTGTGAAGAATTTCTGGAGCTGACATATCTTTTTCACAAAGTATTTTTAAGATGTTTAATCTTAATTTTGAATTTAATCCAAATATTACCTTTTCAAGCTCCATAACAACAAAATGATACATGTAATATGGTATAATTATTTGTCACATTTAGATATGACATAAGTTTTTATTTTATGATATTTATTAAACTGACATTAGGTCGTATTTAATTATGTCATTTTTTCGAGAAGTAAAAATAACGGATTTTCATAAATTAAAACAAAAAGATATAACTGTGAGTGGAAATTTACACGATGTTGGGTTGGAACTGAAAAAACCTTCTGTCAAATTTCCTGTAAATCCTTTTGAGGATATTAAACCTTCGGATTTTAATAAACTCAATAAGAAACATGTAACAGAAGATTTTGTCGAGGAGAATTTTAAGAATTTTGGATGGGAAGTTTATAAACCATTTAATGACACCGGAATTGATAGAATAATCTTAAAAACAGTTTGTACGAACGGTCATACAAAGGTTAATGAAAACCTGCGAAACAAAAATTGCCCTGTTTGTAATTCAAAAGGATTGGAAATCACTCGATTTGTCCAGGTCAAGACAAGACAACTGAAAAATAATATTTTTGGATTCACGTTAAAATCAAAAGATATTCGTATAGACCCACGGCATGTTTATTTACTTTATTCAGACAAAACCACGGAAAGTACCCAAGACTTTTTAATTGTGCCTGTTAAGGAATATTTGACCTTTCTTGACTCAACATCTATTAATCCATTCTCATCGACTTCCTTTAGAAAAGGAAACAACAAACTCAACAGTTTGAAGTATGATCCTCAAAAAGATAAATGGTCATGGGGCAAACATAGTTGGGAGCAGTTCAGAAATATGAATGGATTGAAAAAAATACAGTCCCCTGAAATAGATTTGAATTTGAATGAACTGTTATTTGAGACACGACGACTCGCAGATAAACTCCAAAGGCAGTTTACAAAAGGAAGCAGTTATTCAGATAAAACAGAAAAGATAATTAACGATGAATTGAAATCTAAATTAACGCAATACTCTTCCGAGAAAGAAATAATTAAAATTCGAGAAAGTGGGGGGAAATATTTAGATAAAGAATGTGATTCGGAAACATTAGATAGTATGCACAAATATTTTCAATTCATAAAAACTTTGGATACATTGGGGGAGGAAGAGGCGGATTAAGATGAATATTGATGATAAATCAATAGCATACGCCTTTATTGCAAATGGTGTTCAAATATATTTAAATGAGGAAGAACACTTTATTATCTCCAAACTCATATGCTTTAAATGCGGAGATCCCTGGTATATGAATCTTACAGAGTGTTTTTTGTGTGGCGCCATCAATCCATTCTTATACAGATGTTCTGATTGTGGTGCTTTCCAATCTATAACAAAGAGCGGAAATGAATGTAGCCGATGTAGATCAGAAGAGTTGTATATGGTGTGCCCTAATCCAGATTGTATCTCTAACAAGGATAATACAATTTTTTCAGAATCTAATAATTATGGTGGAGTATTTAATAAAGAGAGTGGACTTCTCATATCTCAACAATATTGTCTTACATGTGGTTCAAAATACCACACTTACAAAAATTATGACATATATGTGAGAACATCAAATAAAGAGGAACTTGATTTTAAAGAACTCAAAATAAACCCAGACAATATTTCTGATAAAGCATATTTAATTATAAAGTATAAACCAAATAATACCACACTAAAGTATGGGCTTTACAAGATAGAGGATATTATCAATAGAAAATTTACGCTGAAAAATCTTAAAGATGACTTTGGGTCAGTTGTAGCAGAATTATATCCTACTAAAATTTGATCTAAAAATGATTTTTAAACACCATAACAAAAAATCGATTTAAGCATTTGTCATATTTGGATATGACAAATATTTTTATTCTTCGAATCTTTATTAAACCATCATCATGTGGCATCCTTCAACCTCAATTTTTCCAGATGTAAAAGCGATGGATTTTCATAAATTAAATAAAAAACATGTGACGGAAGATTTCGTCGATGAAAGTGTATATGATTTTGGATGGACTGTTTTTAAACCATTTTTAGACACTGGCTTAGATCGAATGATAATGAAATCTGTCTGTCCAAATGGTCATACTAAATTCAATGAGAAATTAGACGGAAAATGGAAAACCTACGGCAGTGATCTATCTATCATAAACACAAACATTATTTAATAAGGCAATTAAGAATGAATTGTACTGATGCATTTCCGGATGTTTTGAAAAAGAAAATTGATAAAACAGCCGAAGCACGTGGAGGGGACGGAATTTATAAGCGTAGAAATTCGAGGACTTATCGAGTAATAATGCATCTAAATACATATAAAAATAGTAATTGCTCAATATTATGTGGGATTCACAGAAGCTTTCTTGGCAATTAGCGTTGACAATCTGGTCATTTCCCTTTTTCCAGAGAAAATATCCTTGATG
>BLYN01000147.1_pt1 | contig 16438 bp, 25 predicted proteins | sample 7848601 | NCBI WGS metagenome assembly BLYN01 (sample SAMD00058756, study PRJDB5105) | groundwater metagenome | biome: groundwater biome; feature: underground water body; material: groundwater | place: Japan:Gifu, Mizunami | collected 2014-06-26 | depth 300 m m
CCCTACAAAAAATGAATCATTAACGGTAGCTCCCGGAGGTAATAAAAAAGAAAGCTTTTTTCTTCTATAAAGTATTTATAGTATTAAATCTACGTTGTAGAGCAAAGAATTTATACCCTGCAGGACATTAATTCAATTTGGATAAAGAATGGGTTGGAGAAGCTTTTTGAGGATTCGGAAGCACTAATATTCCAGAAAACTTCTTATCCTGATTCGACAGAATATAACAAAACTCATTTTAACAGAACAATCCAAGAGAGTTTAATAAATAAAAGAGATTTTGATTTTTCACAACAGACCAAGGATAATATCGAAAAAATTTTGATATTTCTGAATGAAAAAATTAACAGCCACTAACTTCTATCTTAAAAATACATATCCCTTGACGTTAAATTATTCTATATGTGCCAAGAAGTGCGCCGCCCGCCCCCCCCCTGCGCGCAGACCCGCTGCGTGCGGCATGCGCGGACCCCGGGCGGGTGCGGAGAACCTATCGCGAGTTGGATCATCTCCCTCAAACAACTATTTAAACACCAAGAATAAAAATAAGACTCATGGCAAATGGCGAAATAATCGAGAAAAAATGGCCAAAAACAGCCCCTTATGTCCTTGAAATGACGAAAAAGTCGTAGAATAGAAACCATTATCACATTCAAGGTAGTAAAAATATACAAATATATGACCCTAAATAGAATCACCATAGATCCTGAAGTCATGTCCGGTCAGCCCTGCATAAGAGGTTTAAGAATACCTGTGCCCTTTATCTTGAGATTGCTTGCAAGCGGCAAAACCAATTCTCAGATATTAAAGGATTATCCTGAGCTGGAAGAGGAAGATATAAGGCAGGCATTAAGTTTCGCTTCCTGGGCAACTACGGAAAAAACAATCCCGGTGACTGCATGAAGTTTCTCGTAAACATGCCTTTGTCTCCGAAAACAGTCAAATTCTTGAAGAATATGGGTCATGAAGCGGTCAGAGTCAGCGAACTTGGCATGGCAAGATCAAAAGACAGGGACATCTTTGATCACGCAGAAAAGAATGATATGATCATCTTGAGCGCTATCTGGATTTTGGAACCATACTGGCAAACACTCATTCCAGAAAACCCTCAGTGATTATTTTTCGATTACGGGATCCTTCCCCTGAGCATGTTAATTCGCTTCTGTCATCCAATCTTTCAAGCATCGAAGAAGAACTTATGAAAGGGGCGATCGTTATTGTTGAAGATGCCGAAATCCGTGTCAGAGAACTGCCAATAGGCGAAAAATAATTTTTGTTGCGCTCCACCCCGCTCCCTCCCTGCGGGCAGACCCGATTGCGTGCGGCATGCGCGGAGCCCAGACAGGTGCGGAGAACATATCGGCAATCAAATGCGGTGCGTCAAACTTGAAGGTTGCATTCGGGAGAGGTCAGATCTTCTTATTTATAAGCGTCCCCTCTAAAATCAACCCTATGGATTAAGATAACCTTTTGTTCCCAGATAACTTCGTAAACAATTCTGAACTTCCCTTTACGGATACGATACTTATTCTTTTCACCCCTTAGTTTGGTGATATCAAGGGATTTTATGGGAACCGGGTCTTCTTTCAGGACAAGCATTGCCTCTTTGAGGTGTGCCCTGTCATGTTTCTGCAGGGAAGAAATAAATTTCAAAGATTTGGCTTTGATATTTATTTCAAATGTCATGTATCCAAAACCTTTGATAATTCGGCTTCCGAAGCTATTCTATCCTTGCTCCTTATCGCCTTAAGGTCTTCGGCTTCAGGTTCTTCTTCCGGGATCAGCCTATCAACAAGTTTTGAATATAAATTCGTAAGCATATCAAGGTCGGCGCGAATCTTTCTCAATTCAACCACTGTTTCGGTTACCATGCAATATCATTTAATATTTTAAACCTTATAAGGATTTTCTATGGAAAGTATAAACGGAAGCAATTCATCAGGTCGACCAATTCATTTTCACAATTTATCTATATGTGCCAGAAGTGCGCCGTACTAATCCCGCCCCCTCCGATTACACTGCACCCCGCGCTCCCCCTGCGGTCAGACCCGGTGCGTGCGGCATGCGCGAAGGTGTATGTGCCCGGACAGGTGCGAAGAACATATCGCAAGTTGGATTTTCTACCTCAAGCAACTATTTAAACCTAAAATAGAAATAGGAAGCATAGTATATTAATCCATGCAAATTGGAAATCGAAAAATCAATATGAAAAAAGAGTTCACTATTATCATAGAGCAGGATGAAGACGGCATTTATGTAGCATCCGTGCCCGAACTTGAAGGATGCCATACGCAGGCAAAAACTCTGGATGAACTGAGAGAGAGGATAAAAGAGGCGATACAGCTTTATTTAGAAGTCGAATCAGACAAAAAGGTAGCCATTTGTTCATGCGCCATCCCGATGGGAGAACCACATTAATCACTGTTCATCCGGGAGAAGATATTGGGAAAGGGATGATAAGGAAAGTAATAAACGACGCCAAAATTACACGAGAGGAATGGCTTGAGTTAATATAAACTGTATAAATGATTGTTGCCCCACACCCCTGCGCTCTCCCTGCGGGCAGACCCGGTGCATGCGGCATGCGTGGAGGTGGGTTCCCGGACAGGTTGCGGAGAATATATTGCAATCAAATACGGTGCGCCCAGCTTGATTGTTTGCCATTCGGGAGATGTCAGCACTTGTTCAACTGTGCCAAAAAGATAAATGTGCAGCGCAAATTTTATGTTGCTGTAGATGATATCATACATACAGGTGTTGATGATGACAGAATATGTCCGGACCACAATAAAATTAAGAGAAGATGTTTACCAGACTCTGAAAAAAGAAGCCGGAGTCAAGAATATTTCAGAAAAAATAAATGAACTTCTAATAAAAATGCTTTTCAAGGAGAAAAAAAGCCTCTTCGGGACAATGCAAAAGACCGATCTATCCGACCTCAGGGACCATGAGGATAGATTGTAATGCTGCTGGATTCATTCGCATGGATGGAATATTTCATGGGGACTCATAAAGGTGAAAAAGTCAAGAGATTTGTGGACGATGACTCACAATTGTACACATCCCCCATTGTGATCGCAGAGATATATTCCAAATCCCTCAGGACTGACGGAAATGCGCAAGAGAGAACGGATTTTATAATGAAAAGATGCGCTGTCGTCTCACTTGATGAAAAAATCGCGATTGAAGCCGCAAAGATACATGCCGAAAATAAAGTCAAAACTCCAGATTTCGGTCTTGCCGATGCCATCATACTTGCATCAGCAAGGAGCAGAAATATGAAAGTATTGACTGGAGACCCTCATTTTAAAAATTTCAAAGATGCAGTTATGCTATGATTTTCTAAACCTTTCATCGTCTTAATGGATTCATTTCTGCAATTATTCTTTATGTCCAGGGGTTGCGCTTTCCCGGCACCCGCCCCCCCATCTCGCGCCCCACCCCGCGCTCTCCCTGCGTGCAGACCCGCTGCGTGCGGCATGCGCGGACGCGCCCGGACAGGTGCGGAGAACATATCGTGAGTTAGCTTGGAGTTGGATACCTTTCAATTTGTTTCTCCAACTCTTCCTGAATCCCACCAAACTGTTCCAACGCAGTTTCAAGATTCTCAGCAATATCCCTCGCAATAACAGCCGGATCAGGCAGATTCTCGGAATCCTCAAGACTTTCATCCTTCAGCCAGAATATATCAAGGCTAACCTTGTCGGCTGCATAAGTTCATTATAGGCAAAAGCCCCGAATCGTTCCGTTTCTTTTCTCTCGAAGCGGTTCTCCGGATTGTAGCATTTTATGAAGTCCGCAAGGTCATCATACTTCAGGGTGTTTGTCTTTAGCGTGAAGTGCTGATTCGTCCTCAAATCATAAATCCAGAGTTTTTCAGTCCACGGCTTTTCGCTTGCAAGTTTCCTATCAAAGAAAAGGATGTTTGTTTTTACCCACCGATTTTTCACCAGAGCCCATCTCCCAAATTCCCGAAATGTCTATAAAGGTATGAATAGATTAAGAGGGACAATGATAAAAACAACAGAAATGGAAGTTTGCGGGATTACTAAAACTTCCGCAGTTAACAGCGTAACAACTATAATATATTCTCAGTTAATTGTGCGCCTATGTTCACGATAAAAAATCATCTTGAAGTCAGGAATAATCATCTCATAATAGGCGGCGCCGACACCACAGAACTTGTAGAGCAGTACGGCACGCCGCTTTATGTCACCAATGAATCGCGCGTCATTGAGAATTTCTCTGCGTACAGGAAAGCATTCCCGGACGCAGATATCTATTACGCGGCAAAAGCCAACGGCAGTTTCGCTATTTTGAGGGTGCTTGCAAAGCAGGGCGCAGGCGCTGATGTCTTCAGCTATGGTGAACTGTATATGGCGCTCCTTGCAGGAATACCGCGTGAGAAGATACTTTTCAACGGGAATTCAAAGACCGATTTCGAACTCCAGAAAGCAGTTGAACTGGGAGTAAAAGTTTCAGTCGATTCGCAGGATGAACTTCATACCCTGTCAGCGATAGCTGAAAACGCAGGAAAAACAGTACAGATAGCATTCCGGGTGAATCCCGATGTCTCTCCGAAGACGCATCCTAAGATATCCACGGGACTTCGCACCTCCAAGTTCGGGATACCTTCTGAAGAAGTGGTGGATGTCTACCGGGAAGCAGCCAGACTCCCCGGAATCTCGCCCTGCGGTATTCACTGCCACATAGGCTCGCAGATACTGGATACATCTCCATTTACAGAAGCAGTGCATAAGATGATGGACCTTGTGGAAAAAGTGGTGGAGATTGGGATTGACCTTGAATTCGTTGATATGGGTTCAGGTCTGGGGATACCTTATAAGAAAGATGAAAAAACTCCAACACCGCGCGACCATGCGAATGCGATCCTCCCGGTATTTCATGAACGGACAGAGGCTCTTGGCATTTCCCCGAAACTCATTCTTGAACCTGGGCGCTATATTGTTGGCGATACCACCATACTTCTGACCCGCGTTAATACAATGAAAAAAGCCGCAAAGAATTTTGTGGGCGTTGATGCTGGATTTAACCTCCTTATCCGCCCCACGATGTACGATTCTTACCACCATGCGGTCGTGGCTAATAAAGCAGCTTCAAAGCCTGAAGAGACCTACACAATCGTTGGACCGATATGCGAGACAGGGGACATCTTCGCTAAGGACAGGGAGCTTCCCGGAGTGGAAAAAGGCGACCTCATCGCACTGCTTGATGCCGGTGCATACGGGTTCAGCATGAGCAGCCAGTACAATGGGAGACCGCGATGCGCAGAGGTTCTTGTAAAAGATGGGGACTCGGATGTCATAAGAAGCGCAGAAGATGTCGGTGACCTGTTGTGGAAACAGAAGCTTCCGGCGCGATTGATGTGAAATAAGATGAAGTAATCAAACCAAAATTTAAATAAATACATTCATTTTTTCACTATTACAACATCCTGATCTATCCAGTCTATTTCAAGGACGGACTCAGTCAAAAGCTGCCCGGTCTCTGCATCTTCTAATTTTAAAGAGATCTTAACAATGGGTTTAGTTATGCCCATTTTGTCCGGACCATATGACCAGAAGATTTTCTCACTGATGTGTATATTGGAGTTAGACCTATTCCTACGGTTGAAGACAGTAATGGTGTGTAATTATCTCTATCGGTTTGAATTTTCACTTCTCCAGTAAATATGTTTTCAGAAGATGTCTTTTCAGGCTCCTGGAAATTCTGGTAGATCAAATAACCGCCTGATAAAAATACAAGAATGGCAAAACCTGAAATCAGGATTTTTTTATTGAACATGGTGTGATCATTCTTGTATGGTTAATTCACCAATTGTTTTAGCCGGGCAGGTGAGGTTATGCTGGTAGGTTTCGGGCTTGCAGGAACATACTTGATCATAAGACCTCTCAGGTCTGTTACAGAAGGAGCAAGAGCTCTCGGGGAGGGGAAACTTGAGCACAGGATAGATGTTACCTCAGAGGATGAAAGCCTTATTCCCCTGCTGCGAAGGAGTAACGTTAAAAGAAAACCTTATTAAGTATGGAATATGATTAATTATTATTAAAGGGCGTGAATGATTGTTCAAAAGATTTCTGGAAGCGTATATAGAGGTCTGCAATAATATCGTTACTGAAGCCGCGAATTCAGTATTGATGTTTGAAGCGGGGGAACAGGCTGCAGCGACCCTCAAATTTGACAATATCGAGGATAGCTGCAGAGAATTTGAAAAAGATTATGTTAAAATATCTATTGAAATATCCGAAAAAAAAGTTTTATTCAGGGTAAAAGGACTTGGTGTTTATAAAAAATGCAATTACTGCGATCTATTGAGAGGATTTTTTGGTGAACTCGCCAGAAAACATATTGATTCAAAATACTATTGTAAAAAGGGAACGGAATGTGTTATTGAGGGTGCACAGGAATGCATTTTCGTTGCGGAGATGGTTGGATGAACTGCTGCATTACAGAAGGTATTACTTTCTGGGTTTTTAATTGAAGCTATGTGACTAAAGGTGTGAAATGTCAAAAGTCCTGAACGTAACCCTCAGCGATATCGAATACCATATCATGAGGAAGATGACGATAGTTGAGGGGGAGGAGGGGGAGAAGCTCAGAAACCTTTTGAGGTATTATATTTTCACATTACCTGAACTCAAATCAGCAGAATATGCATTAAAAAGGGTGGAAAATAAGGAGGAGATAGAGTCACATCTGCGCGAAGTGTGGGCTGCGTATGAGCTTATGGATAACCCCACTGAGATCTGGAAAGAGGAGAAAATAAATAAATTAACCAGCGATCTAATTGAGATTAATGTCCTTTTAAGAACCGGAGAAAAACAATACGTTCCTGCAAATAAGTTCAGAAGCCTGTTCAAAATGCTTCTTCATGATATAGCAACTGAATCCAGGGACATGGACGAATATTCAGCAGCTTGCGTGGCTACTGTCCAGTTACTGATGGAATTCGGGGGAGGTGTGCTGAGCAATGAAACCATCAGGGACGGAACTATTTTACTTAATGAGGGGTGGATGTTTGTTTATCCCACTGCTATGAAGAAAGCGAGGGAGTTCATGAAAACAAAAAAGCTGTTCCCCGAGGAAGCCCTGATCGCATGTTCGAAATAGAATGCTGTCCATAATATTCTCATGGCAAACACTTTTATCCCAGAAATCCAATTAAGTGAACGGAATATATAAATGCAAACAAAAATTGCTGGATATATCTGAGGGGATATAACAATGGATGAGATAACGCTCACAGTGGCAAAAGCATACCCGAACGATTCTGGAAGAGGAATTGCGCGGCTTGACCCGCATACGATGATGGTCCTGCAGCTCACACCTGGGGACATAATAGAACTCGAAGGAAAAAGAGCTACATCAGCAAAGGTATGGCGCGCCGACCGCATAGACTGGGACCAGGATATTATACGCATCGATGGTTTTATAAGGCAGAACGCGGGGGCTGGCATCAGCGACCGTGTTAAGATAAACAAAGCGGATGTTAAGATAGCTAACAGGATAGTCCTGGCGCCGCCTGAAGGCACATCCATACAGTTCGGGGGCGAGGCTGAAGAGATGGTGAAGCGCCAGATAATGAAACGTTCCATCATCAAAGGAGATATTATACCCGTAATGAGCACAATGGCTCACCCTTTCCTTGGGCGAGTCGTGACAGGTCAGACAATACCGCTTGTTGCGATCGAGGCTGAACCGGATGGCATATTGACCATAGCAGAGTCTACGGAAATCAAACTAAGGGAGAAGCCTGTTGTACTGGAAGTTACAGGGACGGGTATAACCTATGAAGATATCGGCGGCCTTTCTAATGAAATCCAGCGGCTTCGCGAGATGATAGAACTTCCCATGAAGCACCCGGAAGTATTTGAGAGATTGGGTATCGAATCCCCCAAGGGCGTTCTGATGTACGGTCCTCCAGGAACAGGTAAAACCCTCATCGCCAGGGCGGTAGCCAATGAATCAGGTTCCAACTTTTTCTCCATAGCCGGACCTGAGATAATGAGCAAGTATTATGGGGAGAGCGAAAAGAGGCTTCGGGAGTTGTTCGAACAGGCGAACAAGGAAGCCCCTTCCATAATTTTTATCGATGAACTTGACTCCATTGCCCCTAAAAGGGAAGACGTGACAGGTGAAGTAGAACGGCGGGTAGTCGCGCAGCTTCTTACCATGATGGACGGGCTGGAGGAAAGGGGACAGGTCGTGGTGATAGGCGCCACGAACCGGATCGATGCCATTGACCCGGCGCTTCGCAGACCTGGCAGGTTCGACAGGGAGATTGAAATCGGTGTGCCTGACCAAATTGACAGACTCGAAATATTTCAGATACACACAAGAGGCATGCCTATCTATAATTGGGAAAATGATATCGCTGTAAAAATCCTTTCAGAAAGGATATCTTCCTATGAGAAAAATTCCAAAAATAAAATTAACGAAACAATAAAAGAAAAAAGAAGCGTACTCGAATCTATTGTAGCAGACATAAACGAAGTCAAACATTATAAAAGCGTCAAAGAATTCAATGATATTATAAATAGATTCTCTGATAGGATTTTAAATCAAAAGGATAATGAAATAAGGGAAATTGAGAAAACGCTTTTAGATTCAGGTGTGATTTCTGAGGATTATATTAAGAAGGTTATTGAAGATTCAATACCTTATTTGCTAAATCATCTGGCTTCTAAAACACACGGATTCGTGGGGGCTGACATTTCTGCTCTTGCAAGGGAGGCTGCGATGAAATCACTGCGCAGATATATTCCGCAGATAAAAATCGAGGAAGCAGTCCCACAAGAAATACTGGACAGCATGCATGTCACAGCCAACGATTTTGATGCCGCACTGAAGGAAGTTGAGCCCTCTGCGATGAGAGAAGTACTGGTCGAGATCCCCGAGGTTTCATGGGGTGATGTTGGTGGTCTTGATGAAGCCAGGCAGGAAATCATAGAAGCTGTTGAATGGCCTCTCAAGAACCCTGAGAAGTTTCTAAAGATGGGAATCCAGCCCCCAAAGGGAATCCTGCTTTATGGTCCTCCGGGTACGGGGAAGACGCTTCTTGCCAAGGCTGTAGCGAATGAGAGTTCAGCGAATTTTATAAGCGTGAGAGGTCCGCAACTCTTATCCAAATGGGTGGGAGAATCCGAGAAAGCGATCCGGGAGGTATTCAAGAAAGCCCGACAGGTTGCACCCAGCATTCTCTTTCTCGATGAGCTTGATGCCATAGCGCCCATAAGGGGTATGGACGCGGGTTCCAGGACATCCGAGAAAGTGGTAAACCAGTTGTTGACTGAGCTTGACGGGATTGAGACATTGAAGAACGTCGTTGTTATAGCAGCGACGAACAGACCTGAGATAATCGACCCGGCGCTTATCCGTTCAGGGAGGTTTGACAGGCTTGTCTTTGTGGGCTCTCCAGGAAGAGCAGGAAGAGTTGAGATATTCAATATCCATATGAAAAATATCCCGCTTTCTGAAGATGTCAATAAAGAAGAACTGGCTGATCTTACTGATAATTATGTAGGCGCCGACATCGAGACTCTGTGCAGGGAGGCTGTAATGCTGGCGCTGCGGGAAAATTTCAATACGGAAAAAGTCGAAATGAGGCATTTCCGCGCGTCTCTTAAGAAAGTCAGACCTGCCCTCGTAGAAGGAATGATAGAATATTATGAGAAGCTGCAGGAGCAGTTCAAGGGCGGGACAAAGCAGGAACAGAAGTCTTATATAGGTTATAGATAAAAACAGCAGTATGATGGACGTTCGTTCATCAAGGGATTACTATGGCGAAGATACTTGCAAAAAATCTATCAAATAAAAGAGTAATGCTTACAGATGGGTCAGAACTCGGTATGGTTTACAATGTGATCATGGAATCAAAGACCGGTGAGCTTTTGTATCTGATGGTAAAACCCAACAACTTTGTTGATGTCTCGAAATATAAAAACCAGGACAATTATCTGCTGATACCGTTTGAGGCTGTCAGGGCTGCAAAGGATTATGCCATAGTAGATAAAAAAATGATAACGGGTAGCGATTTTGATTGATATATTTAAAGTTTAGAAGGCAGTGGTTTGAGCAGATAAGTTCTGAGCAAACATAAGAGCAAAGATGCAAGAGCGACTTGCAGCTTCATCGCCCCAGGCTGTGCGTTCCCTGCTTCGCTCGCTTAAATTGCTTTTTGAGAACGAAGAATACGAGGTCACTCTTGAATGTACGCATCACGGACCCAGCGATATTGACGTGCCATCAGTTTTCATCGAGATAGGAGTAATGGAAAAACTATAAATCCAGAGATGGTATATGAAATAAATATTAGAGCCATCAAGTTGAATTATGAAAAGGCGATTGAGGAGTAAAATATGGAATCAATTATAACCGAGGCGATAGCAAGAGCCGGAGAATCCAGAATGCCCACAGTGGGAGAAACTGACGAGGAACTTCTGCAAATATTGCAGGAATTAAAAACGAATATCGTTGTGATAGGATGTGGTGGTTCAGGTTCAAATACCATTCAGAGGATGATGGAGGAAGGAATAATTGGGGCAGATATATTTGCCATTAATACCGATGCGCAGCATCTGCTGAATACCAAGGTCAGGAATAAGATCCTTATCGGAAGGAGCAGGACAAGGGGACTCGGCGCTGGCAGCATACCGCAGATAGGACAGGATGCAGCGCAGGAGTCCAAAGCCATGATAGAGAAAGCAGTGGGAAATGCGGATATGGTTTTTATAACATGCGGACTGGGCGGGGGGACAGGCACTGGCGCGGCGCCTGTGGTGGCAGAAGTTGCGCGCGAGTCAGGCGCCCTGACGATCGCCGTGGTCACTCTTCCCTTCTCTGTTGAAGGAGCGATACGAATGGAGAACGCTGAGGCTGGACTTGAGCGGCTGCGCGATGTCGTGGATACCGTGATAGTTGTCCCAAATGACAAATTACTCGAGGTCGTACCTCATTTGCCTTTGCAGGCAGCTTTCAAGGTATGCGATGAGGTACTGATGCGCGCGGTCAAGGGCATTACTGAACTCATTACAAGACCGGGTCTTGTCAATCTTGATTTCGCCGACGTGAGAGTTATAATGCAAAAGAGCGGTGTCGCCATGATAGGTATGGGAGAAGCAGAAGGCGAGAACAAAGCTTTAGAGTCCGTTCAGAAAGCTCTTAGAAGCCCGCTGCTGGATGTGGATGTTTCGGGTGCGACTTCGGCTCTTATCAATGTAGTGGGAGGACCTGATATGACGATCGCAGAAGCAGAGAGCGTTGTTAACGAGCTTTATGCGCGCATCGACCCCAAGGCAAGGTTGATCTGGGGAGCCATGGTAGATCCCGATCTTGAGCACATTATAAGGACAATGATCGTGGTTACGGGTGTAAAATCTCCGCAGATTCTCGGAAAGGATACTGCGGGAAACATAGCGACCGCAAGATACGGGATAGATTTTGTGAGATAACATTTCCAGATGCAAGCTCAGATAGAAGAAGTATTTAATTCCATACAGGGAGAAGGCACGCATTTCGGCACTCGCCAGGTGTTCGTCAGGTTCCAGCAGTGCCAGCTCCATTGCGCTTACTGTGACACGCCCCGGAGCCGCAGAACCACGGATTCTTGCAGGATTGAAAGAACTTCCGGAAAGGGTGACTTCCATTCTGTAAAAAACCCCCTCAGCAGAGGTTTTCTTCTTGAAACTATCCGGAAATTATGGTCGCCGTCGACCAGACATATAAGCCTGACAGGCGGCGAGCCGCTTATCCATGCTGATTTCATCAGGGAACTCGATGCAGAGCATCCATTATACCTTGAGACAAATTCAGGATTTCCCGGGGAAGCACGAAAGTTAAAGGATGTTATTGCAATTGCTTCATGTGACATTAAATTACCAGAGCACGATTCCACGCGCCATTACGATGAATTGTTAAAGAACGAACTTGAGACCATCGCCATATTCAACGAATATGCAGAGACGTTTGTTAAAATAGTGGTACTTCCGGAAACCACAAAAGGATCATTATCTCCAGCGGTGAACGGCATTGCTTCGATCGACCCTGGTATTCCGTTAATTCTCCAGCCTGTGACTTCAGACAGGCGAGTACTTACAGCCCGACTCTTCGAACTGATGGATTTTGCCGGGGAAAAATTAAAAGATGTGCGGGTTATCCCGCAGACTCATAAAATGATGGGTTTACTCTAATAACCTGTCGCTGATGCAAGAGAAACTACGGTCATGGCATCGGCAAAAGAGCCAACCTGTATCATATAATCGCCTTTTGCCCAGATGATGCTGTATCGCATCTGCTGCTTGCCGTTTACTATTATAGCATCGTTGAGCTTTGTGGCGGCATGTCCGTTTATGGAAATCTCCTCGAAAGGATCGTAATCTGCCTTGAACTCTTTCCTCAGGTCTGCCTTATATTGAGAGAGTAGAGTTTCTGGGTTCTCGTGTTTGATCGCCACGATGTATATATCCTCTCCGCCATACCTGTAAACACCTTCGAACCCGCTTACAGTAGAATTTGCGATATCCATCGTGGTCTCATGGATTCCCATGAAAGTAAAACCTGGTGGCAGATTAGTTATGGGGATGAAATCTGGTCCGATGGTCTGGTTTGCTTTATTATTGTTATTTTCAAAGACGCACCCAGACAAGAATATGGATGCAATTATCAGTATTGATAATAATATATATTTATTCGACATTTTTTTGTCTCCTCTGGACTTTAATGCGCAGCCTACTTAAAAAATATTCCGGTCACTTCGAATTCGTTCGAAGTCAAAGCAAGCATTATATATTTTAAAGGTAGATATAAGAATATATGATGTGAATTAAATAATTACACATCTGCAATTATCTGCAGTTTGTTTTTCATAAGTTTAGCGGAAGACTATAATACTGATTAATGGCAAAGGTATTGCACATGGAGATAGGTTTATTGCTTATAAATATATACAAAGCTCTATAATGAAACTCAGCAAGATACCTTCAGGTATAAAAACGTTCGACGTGAACATCAACGAAGGTTTTCCTGTGGGTTCGGTGATCCTTCTTCTTGAAGACGTGGGAGCAGGCGCGAGGGAGTTCATCTACACGTCTATTTATAACATCAACCAGATGAGATCAGGACAAAACATTCCAGATCCTGTGAAGAAGAAACACAAGGATCACGGCGAAGGTGAGATGGCTGCGACCATCACTCTCCCGGATCAGATATGCTATATCTCAATTTCAAAATCCAAGGAGGATATCCTGATGGAGAACGCCCATGCCTTCCATAAGGGTTTTTACAACGCCATCAACAACGGGCTTGTTTTTAAAGAACTGTCAGATATATATTTCCGCCACAGCATTGCCCAGAATCTCTGGTCTGCCAAGAGGGGAATTATGGAATTCGATGACAGCTCTGATAAGAATATACTTGAGGAACTGTCAGAGTTCATCAGTGAGAATGCTGCCAATAACATAGTGATCCTTGATTCTTTGACAGACCTTATGGTGAATGAAACAGATTATCTGAGCAGGAATGATATCGTAATGTTCTTAAAAGGGCTGGTGAATATTTCAAAGACCTGGAACGGCTTGATATATCTGATACTCAGCGCGAATATACTTGAAAAACAGATGCAGGAGATCATCAATGATGCTGTGGACGGTGTGCTCGTTTTTGAATGGTTCGACAAAGGCTCGGTAAAGATGCGCCGAAACCTGTATATCTCAAAATTCCGTGGACTTATACCTCAGCTTGAACAGAATAAGATCGCAAAGTTCGAAACACAGATAACCTATGATGTCGGATTTGAAGTATCAAATGTTAGAAAGATCATCTAAAATGATCCGGAACGAAAGGGTATCCTCAGGGATAGACGGGCTCGATGAAATGCTTGGGGGCGGTTTTCCGTCGGGTCATGTGGTCGTGGTCATTGGAGATTCAGGTACTGGCAAGACTACGCTTGTACTGCAGTACATCATGGAAGGACTGCTAAATAATGAGCCTGGACTTTATATCACTATTGAAGAGGAGAAAGAGTCTCTCATTGCCACTGCCAGGGCTTACGGATGGGACTTAGAGAAATATATAAAAGAAAATAAACTTGCACTTTTGAAGCTTGATCTTTCGGATATTAAGACTACTGCCAGACGGATAAAAAGTGAGCTTCCTGAGATCATAAAAACTTTCGGGACAAAAAGGGTTGTTATAGATTCTATCACGCTTTTTTCCATGATGTTCGATGACGTCACAGAAAGGCGCATCAGGCTTGTGGGGCAGCAGAGGTAAATGCGGACAACCCTTTGCATTCAAAAGACGGGATAGTGGAATATTCGTCTGACGGCGTAATTCTTCTGCAGCAGAACGAGAGCGATAGAAATATCAGATTGATGATCAGGGTAATTAAAATGAGGAGGATACAGCATGACAGGTTGTACCGACCTTACGAGATAACTGATAAGGGCATACTGGTCTTTCCAAATGAAATGGTGTTCCAGGAGATGGGGATGGATTATGATACTACCAGAGTCAGGAAAAAAAGATATCCGGTATAAGAAAAGATGTCCGGTATAAGTGTAATCTTTCGCAGTATCATTACTTCTACACAGATACTTCCGGGATTGTCAAGCCGCTCGCGCCGATCAGGATATGACAAGGTATTTATTTTAGTCCTACATAGTCATACATAGCCTAACTTAGTCAGGTGAAAAGTATGCAAAAAATAAGAATGATGAGAAAGGGACAGGTAGTCATACCTGCAAGGATCAGGAAAAAATTAGATATAAAAGAGGGAAGTATGCTGGCTGTAGAAGAGGCGGAAGGTGTGATAAAATTAATGCCCAAAGTAAAACTCAGATCACTCTGGGGTACATGGCCGGAGCTCGACATTGAGACCATCTCAAAAGAAATAATTGAAGATAGAGAACGCGAAGAAGAGATCGAAAAAAATAGAGAAAAGAAACGAGAACAAAGAGATGGTTGAATGAATAAGATTCTAATAGACACGATGCACATCGAGGCAATCTTCAGCAAGGACACGAGATATCTCAAACTTATAGATGCAATAGATGAGGGGAAAATCGTGGGGATATCTTCAGTTGTTACGCTCACAGAAATGATCAAAAACATGGGTAAAAAAGATGAAAAACGGATGGAAACTGCGGTTCGAGAATTAAAATCCTCAGAGATAATTCTTGTGGATGTAACTCCGGAAATTGCAGAAGAAGCTGGGAGGCTGCGTCTGAAATTCGGCGTTCCCACTGCTGACTCGTTTATAGCTGCAACCAGCATAATTGAAAATATCAAGCATGTCCTGACAAACGACGAGCGCCATTTTGGTAAAGTTAGAAACCTGAACTTGATTAACCTGGAAAGGGCTATAAAACTTGCCAGGTGAAAAAGAAGGTTAATACATCTTCCTTTTTATCTTTTCAATGTTTCTACACAGATACTTCCGGGATTGTGAATCCGCTTGCGCCGATCAGGATATGATAACTTATAAATACACTTAAGAATACATTTAATTCTATGGCACATAAAACACTAACTATCTCAGAAGAAGCGTATGAAGCGCTGGCTAATCTTAAAAAAGAAGGGGAGAGCTTTACCGAACTGGTAAAGCGCATTACTGCACCTCTCCGGAAGAAAAAACTCAGTGAGTTTGCGGGGCTGATAAAAGATGAAAAATTTGCAAAAGCAGCGCTTGAAATAAGGCACTTAAAGAGTACAAGATTAATGAATTCAGGAAGACCTGTGGACCCTATGGATGTCCTTATAGCAGGAATCGTCTTAGCCAATAACGAAGAGCTCATCACAAGGAATCTTGATCATTTCAGCCGCATCCCCGGACTGAAGTGCAGCTCATGGAAGCCAGGTGATTATGGAAGATAAGAAGATTAAAGGGGCACTCTTTTATCCGGAAGAAGCAGTTCTTTGATAATTTGTCGGGGGGATAGACTCATAATCCCGCCAATCAGCTTTTATCAATGCGGATCGAAAAATCAATCCCCCTAATACTCCGTATCAGACGGTGTTAATCCCATATATTCGATAAATTCCTCTGGTGAAGATAATTGAATTCCTTACAAGGTCTCCTTTTGATTCGGAGTATCCTTTATTAATAATATCATTTACGAGTTGGGCGATATCGCCTTTTAATTTAACATTTATTGAAATTTCATTCAGCGGAAAACTATAATTTCTGAAGACTGCTTTTTTCTTAATCGGATAATTAAATTTATTTACATATATATTATTATAAGTTGTATGATAATGATTGTAGTGATTATTATATATATAATTGCATAAAATATAAATACTATTAATTCATATTATAAATCTATAGTTTAGCATTTTTTACTTTAAATTATAAATATATATTTATTTTTTTATCTTCACAAATCCTTTTTTGGAACTAAATAAGAGTTAACCTTCCACT
>BLYN01000148.1_pt1 | contig 16266 bp, 16 predicted proteins | sample 7848601 | NCBI WGS metagenome assembly BLYN01 (sample SAMD00058756, study PRJDB5105) | groundwater metagenome | biome: groundwater biome; feature: underground water body; material: groundwater | place: Japan:Gifu, Mizunami | collected 2014-06-26 | depth 300 m m
CAAAAGTAATCTCAATGACTCCGATATTAAAGCAATCTGCAAAAGCCGTGGTTTTCCTGCTAATGAGGCGACTTCTCGTGACATTTTTGAAAACTTCTTTATCTCCGCATTCTTCTCCTTGTTCATCTCTATCATACGCTCCGCCAGATACGCGAGCAAATCATGGACTACGTCAGATTCCTCGGGCTTTGCGGAAAGGCGCGCGCTTACGAAATCAAGCAGCTTTTTTATACTGTCCGGCGCGCTCAAAAAATCAGAGTACAGCGCCTTTGCCTGCTCCACAAGGGCGGCGCGGCGGTCGGGAGGGGTGACGAAGGAGATGCGGCGGATGGGTAACTCATTAAAATCAAATATCCTAACTTCCGGAAATGTACGACCTTTAATTGGAACCATTAGTTTATAAATGACACTCAGAAGTCGTGAATTTAATAGTACCAAGATATATTTTAAGTTTAAATTGGACGAAATATTTACTACAGTGTAAAGGGTATCAAGACAGTAGAGCTGTTCAATATCAAAAGCACAAGTAAGGGTGTCCCCAACCCTTCTTACAAACAATTTTTCTGGAGTTAAAAAGTTTTCCTCGTTGCTTGGATCATAGATTTCATCCCTTGTTCCATAATACACATACTCCCCATCCCATTCTAACCAGAACCGCTCTATGTTTTTTCCACGAATAACCTTTTTATGCTTTTTAGTCTCCGCAACCATAGAAATAAACCTTTTATCATCGCCTGTAATAACACCGCGGTTAGTTCTTGTTAGATTTCCGATCTTATCTGAAATTTTAGAAATATCACTCAAAAACTTGAAAATCTCATTCGATAGATTTAGATTAAAGCTAAAATTCAAACAATTAAGAAAGTGTGACTGTCTTACTCTATAAAATATATTTTTATCCAAATCAGCAATTTTTGGCTCAGCAATTATTTCTATATCATGACTCTTATCAAATTCACAACTTTGTGTTATTAAAATCATTGTGGGAACAACCGCTTCTGTGAAGGTTCCATCACCAAAATAGACTAATTTATGAATTGTTGTGCTTTTCAATATATGTTCTCTAAGATTGGTGAAAGAATCGCTATTTAAGAAAACCGATGAAAATATCATACCAAAGGTACCTTGTCTCCGAAGTAAGTTGTACCCACTTTCTATAAACAAACCAAATATATCATAACGATAGTCAAATGTATTATAAAGTTTTTTATATATTTCTCTCATTAGAGGCATAATACCTGCAATTGGAATATACGGCGGATTCCCCACCACAGCATCCCACCCCGGGTTCTCCTTCGGCGCGCCCTTCTCGTAGAAGCTCTCAGGGAACTCAAGCTCCCAGTGGAAGAAGCGCTTCTCCTCCGCTATCCTCTGCGCCTCCCTGAACCACTCCTTCGCGCGCCACCTGCTCCAGTCCGGGAAATCCTTCGGGTTCATCTCGTTCTGCATCTCTGCATATTCATCAGGCAGCGGCGCGGCGCCAAAGTATGTTGAAACCCAGATATTCGCCAGTTCGTGAAGCCTCCTGTTCAATTCCGACTTCTGGAGCGCATCGTACTCCTGCTCTTTTTGTTTCACTGATTTCAAATCGTCATCCGGATGCGCCGCAAACTCGCCGTATTTCACCAGAAGCTCCTCAAAATGCTTCTTAACGGTGAAATCCCAGAGCGTGGGCGCCTTCAACTGCTTTTTCCCGTTCTCTGCGCCTTCTTTTTTCTCCTTTGAAGGCAGGGATTTTAAATCTTCAACTTTCGCGCCGATAAGGCTGTTCCCCACCTTCAGGTGGTGGTCAAGGAAAGTAAGAGGTTTGTTAGCCGCAACGGTCTCAAGCCAGAGCGAGAGTTTCGCAAGCTCCACTGCCATTGGATTTAAATCAACCCCGAAGATGCAGTGCCTCACCACCTCGCGCCGCGCCCAGTGGACGTCATGCTCAGCCACCTCTACGGATTCCAGTTCTTCAGGCCGCGCCTCGCCCCACGCTTCAACGAGCTTGTTCGCCAGGAACTCGCACGCCTCAACAAGGAAATGCCCGCTGCCCATCGCAGGGTCAAGAACCCGAACGCTAAGAATATCATGCAGGAACGGGCGCTCTCCCAATCCTTTTTCTTTCCAGGCATTGCGCCTCTCATCAAGTATGGGCTCAAGCGTGTTGCGAACAATGTACTTTACGATGTAATCAGGGGTATAATACGAACCTGTCGACTTCCGCTCGCCTTTATCCGTGGCAAGGAATATCGCACCGGTTTTTATCTCCTCAAACGTCTTCTTACCCGATGCGTCCTTTTCAGGGATCCATTTCTCATGCCCTTTCTCTTTAACAGCAGCGAGGTCTTCTGTTGCGACTTTAAGCTTATACTCAAGCAGCCCTTCGTATATCGAACCGAGCTGCCTCGTGCCAAGCGTTGAATAATCGATGAAATCCTTCCCCTAGCGCGCCAGGAGGTCTATTGCCTTTGCTATAAATGCATCGCCTATTCTTTTATTGTGCAGGAAAGGATTTCTCTTCGGGTCGAACAATCCGCCGTTGTAGGCAGGAATATAAAGAATGTCCTCTGGAATCCTGAACTTTTCATATTCGGGATTATCTCTGTCCAGCAGTCTCAGGCTCTCGGCATAGAAGATGAATAGCAGCCTGTAAAGCAGTTTCAGCGTGTTCTCCTGCACTTCTCTTAAACCGGTTTCATCCTTCGCGAGCGCATTATCCTTCCACTCAAAAAAGCCTTCGGAAAGCACTCTCATGGCATCATATACGTTCTTCTGGAGATTCTCCCCGAGCTTTTTGGCATAAGCTATGCTCTCATCCTTCACCTTCTCAAGGAAATTCCTGCCTGATGCGTCTTTCACGAAAGCATTGAGCCTGAAGAACAGATAGAAATACCTGAATCCCTCGATATCGTTTCTCTCAAGAATGGTGACAAGGTCGATCTCATAATAGCTATCCAGCTTGTAGCTTGTATCCTTGTGATATATTCTCCAGAAACGACCATTGGTCAGGATACCCCACTGCACAGGCGTTACATGCAAATAATGGTCTATCTGGAAGCTCGGGTTCTGGAACTCGAACGAACCTTTGGCTCCCTTTACCTTCTTGTCAAGCGAGGTCTTCCAGCTTTTTGCATCACCAACAGCAACGGCTTTCAGATAGAAGTCATCGATCCCCTTTTTTTTCAAGCGCCTCGTTCAAGATGCCATCATTTTCAAAGAAGGCATAGTCAGGTCTCCTGGCGCCAAGTTCCACCTTTGCCTGCGGTACAAATCGATGTCCCAGCGCTTCTTTTAAGATGGGTCTTATCAGGAACATCTCCAGCATGGATTCGTCCATGCGGCTCCAGCTTTCCTTCCGGCTGTGGTATAGCTTCTTTGTCAGATTAAAAGCATCCGTAACATCTTCTTTCCATTCGGGATTTTCGTTGACGAGTGATTCAAGATAATGAGTGGAAAAAAGATTTCTATTATTCAGATAATTTAGTGTCGTCTGTGCCAATCAAGACCCCTTCGGATTTTTACATACCATATAATATAAAACTAAATAAGACTTTTGTTTCGATGCTATTATCTACCATCCAAATATAACTGACACAAGATGGTCGAACTCTCCCCCATAATAGAAAAAGTACAGGCAGGAGAACACCTTGACTTCGATGACGGCATCCAGCTCATGTCCTCAAAAAACCTCCCCCTCATCGGAGCACTTGCCGACCACGTCCGAAAAAGCACAGTTGGCGACAGGGTAATGTTCGTAACGAACTGCCACATAAACTACACCAACGTCTGCATCTCAAAATGCAAATTCTGCGCATATTTCAGGGAAGAGGGGCAGAACGGGGCGTTCACCCTTACTATTGATGAGATAATGGAAAAAGCAGAAAACGCCTCAAAAATGGGCGCGACAGAGCTGCACATAGTAGGTTCCCTGAATCCGAAACTTCCTTTTGAATATTACGAGGAACTGCTAATGAGGCTTCATGAAAAATATCCTGCGATGTCGTTGAAGGCATACACAGCAGTCGAGATCGCCCATCTTGCAGGAACGACTGGAATGGGAGCGAAAGAGGTGCTTTTGCGCCTCAAAAAAGCAGGGCTCACAGGTCTTCCAGGAGGAGGAGGCGAGATATTCAACGAAGAAACCCGGAAAAAAGTCTGCCCGGATAAAATAAGCGGCGAGCGTTGGCTTGAGGTCATGGAGACCGCGCACGCTCTTGGCATAAAGAGCAATGCCACGATGCTTTACGGTCACATCGAAACGCTCCAAGACATTATCGACCATATTCTGCGGATACGTGAAACGCAGAAAAAGACAGGCGGCTTCCAGGCATTTATCCCGCTTAAGTTCCATCCAGATAACACCGAGCTTCAGAAAAAAGGTATTGTAAAGTTCGGCCCCACAGGATTTGACGACCTTAAGATAATCGCAGTCTCACGCCTTCTACTGAACGGATATGTAAATAACATCAAGACCTACTGGGTCATGGCAGGAGAAAAGCTGGCGCAAATCGCGCTCCACTACGGCGCCAACGATATAGACGGCACTGTGATGGAAGAGCGCATCACGCATGCAGCGGGCGGCGCCACGCCCGAGTATATGCCCAAAGAGAGGCTTATCCACCTGATACGGAACGCAGGCAGGATACCGGTGGAAAGGACTACGAATTATGAAGTGATAAGGGAGTATAAATAACCACCCGGATGTATGCCTATCAGAAGTATCTGCGGTTCATAATTTTCTGCATGCAAATTAACCCCTGATCATCTCGGCTTTCAACTTCTCCACAAGCTCTTTTTTGATGGCTGAATTGCGGTCTCCGCCGCACACGCAGCCCCTCACACCTATTATATCGGGGGAAATGCGCTTCAGGGCAGGGATATTCTCAAATTTTATCGTTCCGGCAATGGCGGTTTGAAGTCCCAGGCTTCTTGCCCTTGACACGAACCCTGTGAGATCATCTTCAGTTAGAAAATCAAACGTCGAGCGCCCGTCCTTGATGCCTGTGTCCATCATGACCACATCCACACCTGCCTTCCTGCCAATGGCGGGAAGTTCAGATAGCGGGAGGGAACCGATTCTCCGATAATCGGAGTAACCTGATGCCACTACTTTTTTATTCTTATCGTAGTCTTTCACTGAACGAACGATATTGACAAGCATATCAAGCGCCTGCTCTTTTGTCTTGATATCGTACAATCCGACCTTGATGTATTGCGCCCCTGCAACAGCCGCGCCCAGAGCAGCCAGCGATGCAGTTCCGGGTTTGTAATTAAAATCGCCGATGGTCGCACTCACAGGAACAGAGCCAGCCGCTTTTTTTACCGCCTGTATCACCCAGGGAAAATTCGCACCAAGTGAGCCTTCTTTCGGGTTCTTCACATCGATGATGTCGGCACCCGCGAGTTTGCAGATGTTCGCTTCTTCTACGTTTATAGGACTTACAAGTAACTTCATAATCATTAAATCAAATAGATGCACTAATACATTTATGTTTCGAATTATTTTCGTGCTGGACATACTTAATGGTATTGCAGTGCATGCGCTCAGGGGCGAAAGGTCGAAGTACATGCCTGTAGCAGGCAGCAGGGTATGCGATTCATCATCTCCGCTTGATATAATATCCGCGCTGGCTCCGCGCGAGGTCTATATCGCAGACCTTGACCGTCTGCAACATCAGGGGAATAATCTTGAACTCATTAAAAAAATTTCAGAAAAAACGCAAACAATGGCTGACATCGGCGCAGAAAACTTGAATGATGTCGAAAAATGCGCCGGTATCGCGGATGCTATAATTCTTGGCACAGAAACTGCTTCACTCGACCTTATAGAGAGAGCAGCCCTGCGGTTCCCGGGCAGGATCAACGTGAGCATCGATATGAAAAATGGCAGGGTGCTTACGAAAGACAGGAATATGGAAATAGAACCTGTAGAACTTGTAAGGGAGTTAAATAATTATGAAATCAGGGATATTATCGTCCTGGAGCTTGCCAGGGTCGGGACAGGCGCCGGAATAGAGGTGGATTTTTTAAAGGACATCGCTGGAGCATCATCGCACGATGTGCTTGTGGGCGGGGGGATAAAGGACATGGACGATATCGAAGCCCTGGAACGGATAGGCATAAGCGGCGCTCTTGTAGCAACAGCGGTGCACAGCGGGAAGATACCTGCTGACCTCATCAGGATGAAATAAATAGCACAATTCCAGACAAGTTTATTTTTTCCGCATCGCTTCCAGTCTGTTCTGCATAACATTTCTTAAATCTCTTATCTTCCCCTTTTTGGCGCTCACAGGCACTATCACATCAAGCCACTGCTTCCATGGTGGTATCATACCCAGCCTTTCCGCGATCCCATCAAGCGTCACATCCACATCATCTATTTTATCGATCTTGTTAGCCGCTATGACCACATCGATACCCATCTCGTGCAGGAACTCGAACAGCTCGACTTCTACAGGTACCTCGTTCCTGCTGTTCCACCTGTCCACGATCTGGGCGAATGAGCCTGCGTTCACCACCATCACCGCGAACGCGATATTCCCGGCATTCTTCTCTATGTAGTGGACGATATTGTCTTTAATGGCATCCATGCTCTTGTCACTTATACCGCTCATGAAACCGAACCCAGGCATATCAGTTATCTGAATATCCTGGTAGGGTACTTGCCTCGGTTTACGGGTTACCCCCGGGCGCTTGCCTGCAGGGAGCTTTTTGCCTGTGATCGCGGTGATGAGGGTGGACTTTCCCACATTGGAGCGCCCCACGAAGATTATCTCTTTCATAAACCCGGTATATAAGACGGATGTTAATAAATGCTTCGTATCAAGAAAGTATGGTATGATTTAATAGATACATACTGTGATTATCTGCGGTTTGTTTTTCATAAGTTTAGCGGAAAACTATATATTATCTGAAGGAGAGGATTAGCCATGTCTTTACTGGACAGGAACACTTTCTTTGTCAAGGAACATGTGGGTTATTTCAAAGCGGCAAATGCCTATGATGTGCTAGACCCGGCGACCGGGCAGATCATCGGAACTGTGAGGGAGGCTATCCCGAACTTCTTTATCAAGCTGTTAAAGTTCACATATCTCAAAACACTCCTGCCTTTTACCGTGGACATTTTCGATGACGACGGGATGAAGCTTGTCACTCTCAAGCGCAGTTTCACGTTCTTTCGCTCAAATGTGAACGTCCTGGATGCAAACCAGCAGAAATTAGGCAGTTTCCAGCAGCGTCTGCTCTCACTCGGCGGGAAGTTCGAGGTGTTTGACAAAACTGACCAGCCTGTGGCAATGCTTGAAGGGAACTGGAAAGGATGGGATTTCAAGTTCAAAGACAAACAGGGACGCGAAATAGGGAAAGTGACCAAAAAATGGGCAGGACTGGGAAAGGAACTTTTCACGACTGCCGATAACTATATTGTAGATATAAGCCCGCAGGCAGGCGATGAGATGTTGAAGAAACTGGTGCTCTCTGCCGCTTTCTGCGTGGATATGGTACTGAAGGAGGGGTAGTTCAATAACTCAGCGCATTATCCAAATCATATAAAAAAGCCTTCAACTCTTTCTCCGGTATGCGCGCGCCCCCTGCGAAAGGATGACCACCATCCGAATCGCCGTGAGCAAAGATTATTGAACTCATTTGCGCCTGAAGGCTGCTGTTAATATTAGCACGAGCACCGCGAACGCAATATCAAAACCTGGCGTTATGGGCGTAGGGATCGGTTCGGCTGCTGATGCTGCTCCAGGCGTCTGCAATGATGCTCCGGGATTTCCCTGAGAAGAGGCAGGATTTCCACCCGGGGTCTGCGACGCTGGTTCGGTCAGTGCAGGAGCAGGCTTGCTCGGGTCGATAACCTTGATTATCGGTCTATCCGAGCTTTTCACATCACGAACAGTACCCCTGTATTCCACATTTGTATAATTGGCAATGGCTGAAGGTAATTCATATTCTCCTTCTTTATTCATCCTGATGATGTAGCTGAATCCCCATGCCTTAGCAGGTTCAGAAAAATTGAGCTGGGACAACTGCCCGCTTACAAGGCTCACGCCGTCCGGTAATGAATCTTTCACATCCGTCTTGGTACCGATGTTCCCGACATTATTGACACTCACTGTCACCGTTACATCCTCGCTAATGTTCACAACAGATTTGCTCACCGTCTTGTTAAGTAGAAGTTTTGGCCCGTTCACGATCAAGGTTATTGTCGAAGAAATGGCGCTTAATGGTTTATTATTGACCGTGAACGTTGCGGAAGCAGCGGGTATCGTCCACCCGTTAAGGTTCGCTTCAACAGGCTTAATGGAATAACCCGTACCCCATTCCTCTCCTGGCTTCAGCACCGGGATATCCCATGCAAAGGGCGTGGGAGATGAGCTTAAAACGAATTTGTCGCTCATGTTATCTGTGATATGGATATTATAGATATCATACATCCCGCTGTTCGCCACTGTGATCCTTACAGATGCGTAATCCTGCAGATATATGCGGTCCCTGACCGCTTTGCTTATGGAAAAATAATTCTGCTTGGGTGAAACTGTCGGGGATGCTGAACCCGAAGCGTTGTATGCAAGCTCTTTTAAATCAAATCCCTTTGTACTTGCATTCAGACTGTACGATTTCTGGTCGATCAGATCCGGAACAACAAGTATGACCTCAAAACTCTGACTTGTGCCTTTATCCAGCCTGTCATAATACCTTTGAAGCTGGGACAATTCGCCTCCCCTGAGTTTTAATTCCCCTATCTTAAGGTCAACATCCACTTTTTTAATAAATGCTTCACCGCTGTTTTTCACCTCTACCTTTGCGGTGATTATCTGGGCGCTGTTGGATGTGTATGTGGATTTATCGGTGGATACGGTTATTTCAAGTTTGGGGAGTGCCCTTTTCCGGATAGCAACGGTCGCCCAGGGATTATAATACTCAAGCACCCATTCTTTAGCATTCCTTGCAAGAAATCCTGTAGCAGATACCTTGACTTCATAATCCGGGTCAACATAGGCTTCGCCCCCGATAGTCATGACAATTTCCTTTATCAGCACGCCGTTCCTGTAAATCTCAAGGTAAACCATGGGGTCTACGTCGGTTTCAGGGATTATATTCCCTTTGATGTCCTTTACACCGGGCACGCCTGCAGGGAACTGTGCTGCTTTGACCATATACTCTCCATTTGTCAGCGTTCCGCCTTTATGCAGAGTGCCTGTCACGGAAGCAGCCCATTCTATGTCCCTGGCGCTGAAAGTCACCGCAGATGCCTGATTCATAGACAAAGTCAATATGATAATAATTGAAACTATCGGGTACCATCTCATGTCATCACTTATAATGATAATTATAAGAATACAATATATAGTTTACGTATATTAACCGCTGAAAATCAAATATCTCCATCCTGGCAGTAAGCGGATTTTGTTTTTTATTTTACACTATAATAATATTCCCCTTCTGCTTTCTGCTCCCGGTCAAGACGTGAATCCTGTTTATTAACCCTGGGGCGTTTTGTTTCTTCGTCCCGCCTGAATGAAATCCCGATATTCTTCAGGAAACGGTTCATGCCATCCCGCATGTTGAACGGACCGTGGACTTCGCCTTTTACCATGGGCTGACCCTCGAAAACAAGAAGCCTGTCGCTTAACATATCTATCATGTAAATATCATGGTCTACCACCATCGCCGTGACCTTGTTGTTCTCAGTGAACCGCCTGATCACCTTCGTTGCAAGCATCCTTTGCTCCACATCAAGATGCGCGGAAGGTTCGTCCAGAAGATACAGGTCGGCGCTGCGCGAAAGGCAGGCTGCTATCGCAACGCGCTGGAGTTCTCCACCTGAGAGGTCATTCACCTGCTGTTTAAGGAGCCTCTCGATTTGAAGGGGTTTTAAAATCTCACCCTGGTAAAAACTCGTATCAAACTGTTTTGTGATGGAGCGCAGAAGATCGGCTACCGTTACGGTTTCTTCGGTTTTTATATACTGTGGCTTGTAGGACACTTTTATATTCACATCAAGCTTCCCCGTGTCCGGTTCGATCTCTCCTGCCAGTATCTTGACGAACGTGGATTTACCTATCCCGTTGGATCCAACTATCCCGATAACCTCGCCTTTTCTGATGTTTCCTCCCTGTGCGGCAAGTTCGAATCCCCCATTATATTTTTTCGAGAAGCTGTCAAATTCTAAAAGCGGAGAGACTTCCTTTGTTACCTGGGGGGCATGTACCTCGAATTCGATGGCTTCGGCGCGTATCCTGACATTTTCCTCTCGCAGGAAACCCTTGAGGTACTCATTTATCCCCAGCCTTACTACCTTTGGATGAGTTATTACGCCGAACCCTCCCGGTGTGCCGTAGGCTATGTGCACCATGTCAGCGAGCAGGTCAAGTATTGCGAGGTCATGTTCCACGACCATGACTGCTTTTGTTTCTGCAAGTTCCCTGATTATCCGGGCTGATTTGATACGCTGGTAAATGTCAAGATACGGGCTTATCTCGTCGATGAAATAGAAATCCGCTTCACGCGATATACATGCTGCAAGCGCTACGCGCTGCAGTTCCCCGCCGCTAAGCTCTTCGATGCTGCGGTCTATGATGCCTCCTATATCAAGTTTTTTAATCAGTTCTTTGAGTATGCCCCGTTCATCGGTCTTTGACAGAAGTTCCCTGACCTTACCTTTGAATTTTTTGGGTATCATGTCCACATACTGCGGCTTCTGTGAGGTCTTTATCTTTTTTTGCGATACGCCTTCCAGATATTCATGAAGGGTCGAACCCGCATAGTAATCAAGGATCTCCTCCCAGCCGATCCTGCCTTTCCCAAGGTTGGGTTTCAGCGTTCCGGAAAGTATGTTTATCGCCGTGCTTTTACCTATCCCGTTAGGTCCGAGGATGCCTGTCACTTTGCCAGAAGCCGGGACTGGCAGCCCGTACAGTGCGAACCCGTTCTTCCCGTAGCGATGGGTGGGCTCTTCAAGCTCTTCTGGGAGCCCGATAATGATTATTGAATCAAACGGGCAGCGCTTCACGCATATGCCGCATCCTGCGCACAGCTCTTCAGAGATAACTGGCTTTCCGTCCTCGCCCACGATAATGGTCTCATCGCCGGTTCGCACCCTTGGGCAGAACTTGATGCACAGGAAGTCGCACAACCTGGGCTGGCATCTGTCGCGGTCTAAAACGGCAAGTCTCATAATGAACCCGGCATCATTTTAATGTATTGACAGTAATATTCGTGCTGCTGTGAATATATCCGGTCTTTGTTGCAGTCACGGTCAGGTTCTCGGAGCCTGTGGTTTTGACATCATAGAAAAATGCCAACCCGTCAGCTCCAGTGATATTGCTCACGTTAATACCGGAGCCACTTAAGTAAACCGTTGCGCCCTCAATTTTCAAGCTGTTGCTGGTGACGCTTGCGATCAGATTTTCAGGAGTATCCAATGCTATTGACATTGGGTTTGCAGCCACGTCAAGTGTTCCGGAATTTAATAAAAGAGTCCAGGAAACAAGCAGGAATATAATCGTCATTAACTCAACATATAACCAGTCCTTGGTCTCGAATTCATCGACTTTGACACCAAGCATTGGATACGCAAGTTTTTGAACATAATACGAAACCAGCACCACGAGTAAAAGTACTGAAAACCAGTGTACCTCTTTTGCATCATAGAATTTCAGGAAAAGCACTGCCGCAAAGAACGCGCCAATGAACGCAGGGAACGCCGTCTTCTTTATACCCTCTATGAGCAGCCGTTTTCGCTCACCAGGCGTTAGAACTTTAACGACCGGTTCTGCTTCTTTTTTTTCTTCCTTTTCGATTTTTCCTTTCATGAGCTTCACTATTTCCTGTATATCATTGTCCCTATGCCCTCATGCGTGAACAGCTCAAGCAGCAGGGAATGCGGCATGCTCCCGTCGATGATATGCACCTGCGCCACGCCGCCTGAAATTGCCGCAGCGCCTGATTTCACCTTGGGTATCATCCCGCCTGTTATGATGTTATCTGCTATAAGCGTTTCAATATCTTCGAAGGCTATCCTTGAAATGCGCGTTCCTGTATCCTTCGGGTCGCGAAGTACCCCTGGCACATCGGTCAGAGAGATGAGTTTCATGGCTTTCAGGGATGCTGCGATATCCCCGGCGACAGTGTCCGCGTTTACGTTCAGGTCGTTCCCTTTGTCATCTGTCGCTATTGGAGATATGACCGGTATGTAGCCCTTGTCAGCAAGAATGAGCAGCAGTTCTGGATTGATGACCTCCGTTTCGCCGACCCAGCCAAGGTCTACTTCTTTCTCGACGCCTTCAACTATCATGCGCCGGGGAGCCATTTTGCGCGCCACGATGATCCTGCCGTCGCTTCCTGAGAGACCAATGCCCTTTCCGCCGTGCTTGCTTATCAGCGAGACTATCTTGCCGTTCACATTACCAACAAGCACCATCCTTGCAATCTCAAGCGTCTCGTCGTCCGTTATCCTGAGCCCCGACACGAACTCAGGCTTCTTTCCCATGCGCGCCATCTTATCAGTGATCTCAGGACCGCCGCCGTGCACGATTACGGGGCGTATTCCCACGAACTTCAGCAATACTATGTCCTGCACTATCTGGTCCATTATGGCAGGGTCGACGATAGCATGCCCCCCCATCTTGATCACCATGATGGAGTTGTGGAACTCGCGGATGTAGGGGAGGGCTTCGATAAGTATGTTTTCGCGCTTTAGCATCAAGGGGCTAAAATGGGTTAACGGGTATTAAAACTTATTATTGAGAGATAATAAATGAAAACATAGTGAACTTAAAGAAGGGTCTTGAAGAGCATTACCAGATTCTCATGGAACTTGCGCCCAAATGCCAAAAACTTTCATTTACGTTCGTACGAGTTAGTTGTTAATTTTTTTTCATATCTGGCACATAGGCGCAGAGACTGGTTTTATCGGATTTTTGCATAAAAATGCGGCGCCTGCTCTCCCCATGCAACCTTATTCCATGGTTTTCTTTGTTAACAATCATATGGAAGTTCAACACGGATAGTCCGATCCGTGTGCATCCGCGTCATCCGCGCAATCTGTGTTCTACATCATTTGACCCTGTTTATACTCTGAGATGGATTGGAGAGAAAGTAATAAAATCTTGAAAAAAATCATCGCAGCTATACGAAAATGCCTTAAGTTACGGGCATGATTGCCAGCGATATGATGAAGCATTCATCAAGGTGAAAGGCACACGGATGACACGGATTGGACGGATACGCACGGATTATGCTTTTGTTTTTTCCATCTTTTTTGCCCTGCGAACCACATCTTCAAGACTCATTTTCTTAGTAATGTCCCTGAGTTGAGCTGTTGCATTTCCTATCATAGGTGTTATCGCTTTAAGATATATGAGATACTCTTCTGCGCTGAGTTCTCTTTTAAGTATGTTGAATACCTTCTCCATTACTTTTGGGATTTCTGCAGCGGCAGCTTCAGGCATATTAGACCTCACATGGATTTTTAACTGTAATCTTATAGGTTGATATGCAATTAGTCTTATTTATAATAATATCATCGGTTGTTATAAACAGTTCGGCTTCGTTTTCTATTGCAACCGCTATATGTAAAGCGTCCATCGCATCGATAGCGCATGTTTTCATGAGGTCGGCGGCTAATTTTTCAATATTGTCGGTTACAACTGCAAAACGGCTTGTAACATGCTTTACCAGCGACAGAACAGTTTCCTCTTTTATTTTTGGCGTAATCATAGATATTTCAGCATGCAGGACGCTGGAATCTATTATTTCAAACTCCCCGGAATCAACTTTTTTTAAAATCTCAGCTACTGCATCTGATTCCTGAAGAATCCGGGGATGCGATGGGTCATCGAATGGTCTGCACCATGCACAGGTATCTAAGTAAACGCGCCTAATAGATTCACCACGCATCTTTTCTCTGCTTTTCAGGTAAATAAATCATCTTATTTCAACCGCAAATGTGTATTTTTCGGGTTCATCATATTTTATTCAATCACAACAATTAAAATCCGGCGCCGGGCAGGAGCGGCAGTCTGCCCTGAAAGCCTGCCGCGGGCGCGCCGGCGGTATCTGGAAGGGTTGTACCTGCGCTGGTTTGCGTGCGCAGGGGTCAGCAGTCAGGTGGCGGAACACAGATTACACGGATTTGACGGATACGCACGGATTAAGCACAGATATATCATTACATTTAATAATAAATAAGTATATATATGATAATATTGCGTTTATTCCTTATTCGGAATATAAGATAACGCCTCATGATTATCAATCAGATAAAAGATGATTTATATGGGTAGTTCCAAATGGTATTTGAAAGGAGAGAAAAAATAATATGGGCTGTAGTTAGTCGATAGATATATAGACTGTTATAAAAATATTTGTTTTCGAAACAGAAGGCGTATGAATAAATCTAATAAAAATAATTTTAAAGCAATAGATTTTTTTTGTGGTACCGGCGGTATGACTTATGGTATGCGGCAGGCGGGTATCGATGTATTAGCCGGAATAGATTTCGACCCGAATTGCAGAGAAACTTATGAAGTTAACAATCCGAATTCCAAATATATTGAGAAAGATATTCATGAACTATCCGAAACGGAACTGGCTGAATTAACAGAAGTAAAAAAGAACGACTATTCATTGGTGTTCATCTGTTGTAGTCCTTGCCAATATTGGACTCATATCAATACGGATAAAGAAAAAAGTCTTAAAAGCAAAGACCTTTTGAAAGAGTTCCAGCGATTTGTTTCATGGTTTAAGCCTGGTTATCTGGTTATCGAAAACGTTCCCGGTCTTTTAAAAAACAAGAAAGAAAAGATTCTTAGTGAATTTCTCGTGTTTTTAGAAAGCGAATCCTATGTATACGACCATAGAATCGTTAACACTAATCATTACGGAGTCCCTCAACACCGGAAAAGATATTTGTTGATTGCCACCAGAGTGTCAGATAATATTCGAATTCCTGACGAAGAGCACGATGAGAGGCTTATCGTAAGGAATTATATCGGAGTACACAACGGTTTTCCCGCAGTGGAAGACGGGCACAAAGACATAACAGAATTTATGCACACGACTGCATCCCTTTCGGAAAACAATAAAAAACGAATTAGAAGGACACCAAAGAACGGAGGGACGCGTATGAGCTGGAAAGACGATCCTAAGTTACAAATAAATGCTTATCGCGGAAAAGATAATATTTTTAAAGACGTTTACGGGCGTATGTTCTGGGACAAACCGGCGCCCACCATTACTACCAGATTCAATAGTTTATCAAATGGTAGATTCGGGCATCCCGAAGAGCCACGAGCGATATCATTGAGAGAAGGGGCGATTTTGCAGAGCTTTCCAAAAACTTATGTTTTCAAAGGTTCTAACTATGCATCAATCGCGAGACAAATAGGGAATGCCGTTCCTCTGGAACTTGCCAAACGAATCGGATTAATTATTATATGGAGTTACAAAAATGCCTTCATTTCGAGCTAAAGCACGGGCTGTTGACCTACTGGGTAAAGGTCAGATAGCAGATTTACCTACGGCAGTTTGCGAACTTTGGAAAAACGGATACGATGCTTATGCTGATAATCTTTCTTGTGATCTTTACCTAACCGGCTATAAAGGGTTGAAATCGCCGATTTTCACATTATCAGACGACGGAACCGGGATGTCGAGAAAAGACATAGAAGACAAATGGATAGTTTTGGGGACTGATTCCAGGGTACGTGGCGTGGAAACCCTGACCGATGAAGAAAGGCTCGGTAAGGCGCCAAGAACTCCCATGGGGGAAAAAGGAATAGGCAGATTATCAGTGGCTTATCTCGGTCAAAGAATGTTGATGCTTACCAAAAAGAAGAATGAAAATTGTTTGGCTCTTTTCATGGATTGGAGAGTCTTGGATAATTTTAATCTGTTCTTGGACGATGTGAATATCCCAATAAAGGAAATACCATCCACCGACAAAGTGAAAGAAATCTTCTTAGGTCTTGTGAATGAATTTAGAGAAAATTTGAAATCGGGTAAATGGGATGAACATAAACCGTTGGCTGATGCGATTTCGGAGGACTTAAACAAAATTGAATTTCCAGATTTTTTGATTGATGAAATCGTCTCCGGTTTCTTGGGAATTGATAAACACGGAATAGTTTTTATTATTTTCGACCCGCATGAGCAATTAACGGAACTGGCGAAAGGGGGTATTGACCCTTTAACTTACTGATGTTTTATAATAAGGAAAAGCGAGCAACTCCTCCAAAGACCAAATATGATCAGTTTTGCCTGCTGCCATCATTG
>BLYN01000156.1_pt1 | contig 15367 bp, 19 predicted proteins | sample 7848601 | NCBI WGS metagenome assembly BLYN01 (sample SAMD00058756, study PRJDB5105) | groundwater metagenome | biome: groundwater biome; feature: underground water body; material: groundwater | place: Japan:Gifu, Mizunami | collected 2014-06-26 | depth 300 m m
GATCCTTCTCTCAAAACCACAGTAGATAGAGCAAACCCGATGAGAGATTTTGAAGACGTAAAAAGAAATCTTGTCTCAAGAAAAGCCCCTTCGGGGCAATTTAACGTTTGATGGTGTCTAAAACACATATTTGATTTCGCCGGTCTTAGGTTCATATACTTCTCCCCGAACTTTCATGTGTTGAATATCGCAGAGTAACTGTTCTTTATCAACTGCATCCTTTCCTGTTGACTAAACTTGATATTAGGTGGTGGTTTAACAGGCTGTGGATCATCAGTCGGATAACTTTCAGTCCCCTCATAACATATTCCAATAAGTTCCATTTCAGTATTACAATGCGGGCATATCAGTGGGTCATATTCAAAAGTTTTTTTGATTTCTTCCCTCCAACTTCGTTTAATAAGTACTATCACCGTCTCATGGAATTCTGTTTGTGTATGCCTATATCCCTCCTTTAGTAGCTTATGATATATCTGATCTGCCCATTCATTTGCCGCTTTTGTTCCACATGATGTGCATAAACGGCTCTTACAGGTGAAGGGGACATACTTCTTCTTGCCACATTCTGGACATTGATATACCTTGTAACCATTCTGAGGCTTTCGACAATTCCGGAACCTCTCTACATTTTCTATTACTACTTGCCGAAGTGAATCCTTGTTCCTTATTTGGTATTCTTCCCATGTGCCGTAAGTAAAAAGGATTAAGGCTATTGTGATTGTTATTGTAATTGATTTCTTGTGATTGTTATTGTAATTGATTTCTTGGCTTTTGTTTTTAGACACACAAACAAGAATGAAAGCCAATGAAATCAACTTATCTATTTTGGGGTATATTGATTCAGCCAGCAGATAATGATACACTTTTATACTTTCCTATTCGTCAAGAAACATTTAATACCCTGCCACGCTATAAACCCGCTGCCACAATGGACTCGTGGGGTAGCCAGGATATCCTGGCGGGCTTCGAACCCGCAGACCCGCGTTCGAATCGCGGCGAGTCCGTCTATCTTACTATTTTTACAGCATACTCATTTACATATTCCAGAAATTCCGGATTCTGCTTTCCGGCATTAGCAATGGTCTGCTTGATCATCGCCCGCATCTTTACGTTAAATATATCAACTCGATAATTGAGGTCTTTGGGTCTGTGCTTCATAAGTTTTTTCCTGCATATAAATTATCCGATTTTAAAATTGCATAGAAAAAGACCACTTTTCTTCACGGATGGAAATTATCAATCACAAAAAGGCTTAAATAGTTTTATCATTTAAAAGATAATCATGCAAAAGATAAAGTTTATAGATCGAGATAAAGAGCTTAGTTTTCTTCAAGGGATGCAAAGCAAAACAGGCGGGCTTGTCATCATTTACGGAAGGCGCAGGGTTGGCAAGACGGAGTTGATCAAACAGTTCATTTCAGATAAACGTCATATTTATTACCTTGCTGATAAAAGGGGTACAGAGATAAATGCAAGGAATATGGCGAGGCTTGCAGCAGAAACGTTTGACGAGATGCCTCCTGTTGTGGAGAATTTTGATGACGTTTTCAAGTTCATTGTAAAAAGGGTCAATGAAAAGTTTATCGTTGTAATAGATGAGTTTTCCTATCTCGTAGAAAAGGACAGTTCCATTCCATCTGTTTTTCAAGTGATAGTGGATGAGATCATCAGGGGAAAAGACATACTTCTCATACTCTCAGGATCGAGCATAAGCATGATGTATCAGGGCACTTTAAGTTATAAATCCCCGCTTTACGGAAGGAGGACAGGTGAATGGAAACTGGACCCGCTGTACTTTAAAGATGTAATCAAATTCTTTCCTGGTGCAAGCTTTGAAAAGGCAATTGAACTATATGCTGTTTTCGGGGATATCCCTTCATATCTTGTGGATCTTGAGCCTTCAAAAACAATAAAAGAGAATATTATAAATACCATCTTAAGAAAAGGTTCAAGACTTTATAGAGAGCCAGAATTCTTGTTGAAAGAGGAACTCAGGGAACCTTCAAGATATATCTCCATCTTTGAGGCGCTCGGCAGCAGTGCAAAGCTCTCTGAAGTGGCATCAAAGGCAGGTGTCCCGGCAAAAGATATGCCCAAATATTTTAAGGTATTATCCCAACTTGAACTTGTCAAAAAAGAGGTTCCTGTAACCGAAAAAAAAACAAAGAACAGCCATTATTATATATACGATAATCTGTTCTATTTCTACTTTAAGTTGGCTAATCCTGACATTTCATTCCTTGAGGAAGGCAGAGAAGAAGAAGTCTATGAGAAAATCGAGCCATCATTGATGCAGCTTTTCTCGACAGCTTTTGAAGATGTTGTCAGGGAATGTATACCGGCATTTCTTGATTTTCAGGCAGAACGTACAGGCAGGTGGTGGGGGTATAGCAGAAAGGAAGGCGTTCGTTCGGAGGAAGAAATAGATGTTGTTGCGTTGAATCAAACTGAAAAGAAGTTCGCTTTTATTGAGTGTAAATACAGCCATGTGGATTATAAAAGAGCTCTGGAGATCATCAACGATCTGAAGAGAAAGTCGGAGCTCGTTAAATGGTATAATAAGCAGCGCATAGGATTGTTCGGTATTGCAGCGAAACAGATCAAGGGAAAGGAGAGGCTCAGAGAAGAAGGGTATATAGCTGTGGATTTTGAAGATATTGAAAAGGTTATGAAATAGCATGATTTTTTTTACAGGATTTACCGGAAAAGAGAAAAATATAAACCCTGAATAGCTCTATTTAAACAAATTCAGGAGAAATCCATATAATATCGATCGAAAACCTCTCGAAATCATTCGGAACCAACATAGTCCTCCGCAACATCAACCTCAAGATAGAGCAGGGCGAATTCCTTACGATATTCGGTCCCAACGGCGCAGGAAAGACAACGCTGATCAAAATATTGTCCACTCTTGTAAGCCCGACTTACGGTAAGGTCATCATCGATGGTATTGACATAAAAGAGAACGCGATAGAGATAAGGAAAAAGATAGGCGTCATCTCCCATGAGACATACCTTTACCACGAACTCACAGCCGCTGAGAACCTCGGGTTCTTCGGGAGGATGTACGGAACAGGCGACCTCGAAGCGCGGATAAACGACCTGCTCAAACAGGTTGGTCTGGGCTACAGGAAGAACGACCGCGTAAGGACGTTCTCACGCGGCATGAAACAGAGGTTATCGATTGCGCGAGCCCTTGTCCATGACCCTCCCATATTATTCCTTGACGAACCATACACAGGTCTTGACCAGCATGCCAGCGCCACCTTCGACAGGATACTCTCAGGCACGAACGCGCACAATAAGACACGCGTGCTCATCTCGCATGATATTGAGCGCGGCATAGCGATGTGCGACAGGGCGATAATCCTCACTGGCGGGCATATCGCCCATGAGATGAGCCAGAGCGAGATAAAAGACCTGCTCCAGTGCAGGGCGATATACGAGAAGTATGTGGAGGAGCGCACATGAAATTCCTTGAGATAGCAAAGAAGGACTTAAAGCAGGAATTCCGCACCAAGCAGATGCTCAATTCCATGATAATATTCTCGCTTCTTGTGATGGTCATTTTCAGCTTCGCCTTCGGGAATGAATCATCGATATTCATCAAGGACATCAATAAAAAGGTCGTTGACCTGCTTGCGCCAGGGATGCTCTGGATAGCGTTTACCTTCGCGGGGATGCTCGGGCTTTCCAGGTCGTTCGCAGGAGAAAAGGAAGAAGGCTGCCTTGAAGGGTTGAAGTTGTGCCCTGTGGACAGGGCAGAGATATACAACGGTAAAGTACTTTCCAATACCGTACTGATGTTCCTGATGGAGATAACCACCATTCCTGTTTTTGTTATCCTCTTTAATTATGACCTTAAAAACATTCCAGGTCTTGCGCTGGTTGTCATACTCGGGACTTTCGGGTTCATTTTTGTGGGAACCCTTCTCTCTGCGCTCACTGTAAATACAAGGACAAGGGAGATCCTGCTCCCCGTGATACTGTTCCCTGTCCTTATCCCCGTGATACTTTCTGCTGTGACCGCGACCGGAACATTGCTCTCAACAGGGAAAATTTCTGAGATATCAGGTGAACTTCAGATACTTGCGATATATGGTATCATTTTTTTTATAGTAGCACAGCTTGTTTTTGAATATACCATTGAAGATTGAAAGATCCTGATATCAGCAAAACAATTTTAAACACATGAATTTATCTAATCCAGAAATAATATCACTCTTGTAATGACCTCATCCCACATCGCCCGGTGCGCGCAGCTTGCCATGGTGCTTGAGGTTTCAGCAACGCCAAAGCCGGGCAACATTGACAGGGACCATAATTACTCGGACACCAGGTTCGAGCATTTCCTTGCAAGCGCCGTGGGCGTGTTTCCAATATTGGAGAAGGCTTCAGGGTCTGGATCAGGAATAGGCTCATTGATCCGTGAAGCTGTCGCCGAAAGCAGCAAATGGCAGAAGGGCGGCAATACTCATTTCGGGGCATTTATCCTCCTCATCCCGCTTGTAATGGCTGCGGGAAGATGCAATGATAGAGCTTGCCTGAAAACGCAGGTTCAGAATGTTATGAGAAGGACTACGGTCGATGATGCCGTGGAGTTCTACAGGGCGTTCTCAGAAGCAGGGGTGAAGGTCAAACCAGTGGATGACCTCGACCTTGCCGATGCTGCATCAATTGAAAAAATAAGGGCACAGGGATTGACACTTTTTAACTTGATGGAGATCTCAGCGACCTACGATATGATCGCAGAGGAATGGACGAACGGTTTCCAGAAGACCTTTGAATGCGCCGCATCGCTCCAGAGTAAGATCAAAAGACATGGCATAAATGATGCCGTGGTGCTTACGTTCATGGAGCTTTTATCCAGAAATAAAGACACATTCATAACGACCAAGTTCGACAGCGTGAAGGCGGAAGAGGTCTCCATACGCGCAGAAAATATACTGAAAAAGGGCGGCATGGATGACATAAGGGATGATATTCACTCCTTCGATGATGAATTAATAAAAGAGAGAGTCAATCCCGGCTCTACAGCAGACCTGATAATCTCAGGGCTGTTCGTATCGCTTTTTGAGGAGATGAGATTCTGATAGAAATTGAGGAATTCGGATTTCATGAAGGGATATCAGAGGTAATCTTTACAACGCTCTCTCCGGACTGCGTTCCCAATGCAGCACCTATGGGTCTGCACAAAAGAGACGGAAAGCTCTTTGCCAGGATATATAACTCTGCCACCCTTTCTAACATACTGGCAAATCCAGTGGCTGCGGCAAATATCGTGGATGACCCGGTGCTGTTCGTGAAGTCGGCGCTTTCACATATCGAGCCTGAAGGATTTGAATTTACTGATGGGTTTCCTGTCCTTAAACAGGCGCTCGGATGGATTGTTTTTGACTGTACCAGCAGGAAGGGAGAGAACATTTCGGTCGTGGAGTTGTCTCCAGTAAAAGGAAAAATAATTCAAAGGGTCATCAAACCGGTATATCGCGGTTTCAATGCCGTCATAGAAGCTGCGATACATGCCACGCGATATGTGAGCCTGAAGGAAAAGGAATATCTCAGTCAGATCGATTATTGCAATACCATCGTCCATAAATGCGGTGGGGCAAGGGAAAAGGAAGCGATGAGGCTGCTCTATGAGCTGATCGGATATCCTGAATGAAATTACAATAGAGCGCGGAGGGCTTCATCCACCGTGTAATGGCTCTCCCTTCGGCTTCCTCGCTGTGTATTTTTGAGTTCTTTACAATTTCTTCAAAATCCTTGAGTTCTTCAAAGCTCATTGCTGCCGGTTCACTCCTGCCGTTGAAAACGCACTCTGGGAATGCAAAACACATTTTTTCTCTTTAAGCAGTTCTACTTATGCAGCGTTTGGGGTCACGAACCTCGTTTTGAAATCCGAAAGGCATCGGCGTGGATGCTCATGGCTTTGATATTTCCATCGTTTCGCTGATTTCAGTTTTCAATCCATACGCAGTTTTTCCATTAGGAAAAATTGGGGTGGAGCCGAGCGGCAGAGCGAAGGCGGAACCGTGTAAGCGCTGTTAAGTCCCCGCGAATACTTTTGGAGCGGTCGAGAGCCGAAGGCTTGGAGAAGTCGCTGCGGAGGGCGTTACACAATAATACTAAAAAATAATTGAAAAATAAAAAAGAAAGAAAAATTTAACTTCAGTATAGTGTCTGTAGTCCTGTTATATCTGACGGTTGAATTGTTCTGATCTTATTTTAAATCTTGCCTTGGCATAAAACTCAGTTAATCCCCTTGTTGCCTCAACCTTATTCCTGAGCGATAGCTTCCGTATCAATTCATCAGTATCTTTATATTCCATTTAAATCCCTTATAATATTTTCTCATATCATATAAAAACTACATCCCTCATTCCCTTGAAATGCGAATCCCCGCTCACCACCCAGCACTCCATTCTTCTCTGCTGAGCCATGATTAGAGCATCGATCATCCCAAAATCTTTCAAAGTTTTTCTTATCTCGCTCCGAATCGCAGCAGCATCCAGCCAGTCCTGCGTCAATACGCATTCAATATCAGAGATTTTCCTTACAAGACTGTACAGATCGTCAAAATCATGCTTTTCTCTTATGCACCAGCCTTTTATCTCAGCAAGGCAGCACTCAGGTGTGATAATGGTATTATCATTATCTTCAACTATTTTTTTACTTCCTTGCCTCTATCCGAACCTATGAAATACTCAACCCATGCATAGGTATCTATTATGTACACCCTATTACCACAGGTCTTCATGCTCGGCTGCTTCTCTTACAAAAGGCTTTTTCCCTTTTGCTATTCCAAATCCGCTCACCTTTTCTTTTTTAAGGATATCGATGTCAATGATATCCTTTTCCGATAATCCAAGTTCAGCGATTTTATCTTTTGGAATGATAATGCCCAGGGAATTCCCCATTTTTTCAATTCTACTGTGGCATGGCCCATAGTATCACATTGTAATTGCATATATTTAAGTTATACGTTATTGTATAACATATATCTTCGTAATATTCATCATCAATCACCGCAAAGGGCGCAAAGAACGCAAAGCGAAGCAATAATAATCTTTGCGACCTTTGCGTTCTTTGCGGTGAGGTCTCTATATTAAACCCTAACAAGCCTAAGAATAATAACATCAGTTTGCCCTTTCCCGCGCCACCTTCAAAAAGTTCTCAACGATCCTCAACCCGTCAGGCGTGAGCACGGACTCAGGATGGAACTGCAATCCATATATCGGTCTATGCTTATGCTTAATTCCCATTATTATCCCATCCTCAGTCCTCGCAGTCACCTCAAGCTCCTGCGGCAGCCTTGTTATCGCAAGGGAATGGTATCTTCCTCCCACGAGAGGGTTCGGCAAGCCTTGATAGATGCTGTTGCCGTTGTGGCTGATAAGCGTGGTCTTCCCGTGCAGGGGTCCTGATGGGGAATGGCTCACCTCGCCGCCAAAAGCCACAGCTATCGCCTGGTGACCGAGGCATACTCCAAGGAGTGGAACTTTTGATTCTCTGATAATATCAAGGCAGGTTCCGATATCCCTCAGGTTCGCGGGATGCCCGGGACCGGGTGATATCACTATGGCGTCGGGGTTGATATTTTCCACCTCTTTCAGTGAAATGGTGTTAGGGACCACGACTGTATCAGGCTCGAATATCGAAACATAGTCCACAAGGTTCCATACAAAGGAGTCCTTGTTGTTCACAAATAAGACCTTCATGCCCCTCCAGCACGATTAATTAGCCGCAGATGAACGCAGATAAACACAGATACGCACGGATTAAAGATATCCGTGAAAATCCGTCTGATCCGTGTCATCCGTGGTCTACGTCGTGGAGGTACTTTCCCATAGCGGAGCGCAAGGATTGCTGTGATTATTCTTTGCGCCCTTCGCGTCCTTTGCGGTGATAGAATTGAATCTCTCTCTGAATCGATTACAAAGTAATCTTGAAAATTTGAATTGATAAATCTGCGTTCATCAATGCCGAAACCCTGCGGTTTCTTATTTTCTTCGATGGATACTCTCATGTCACTCCTCCTATCGCCTTTATCATCGCAGCCATCTTTCGCTCCGTCTCGTTATATTCGTACTCAGGGTCAGAATCCGCGACAATGCCGGCGCCAGCCTGCACTATCGCTTTCTTTCCGTTCTTGATGATCGTCCTTATCACGATAGCAAAATCGGCATCCCCGTTCCAGGAGTAATATCCCACACCTCCGCCGTATATGCCGCGGGCGTCCTTCTCAAGGTCATGTATTATCTCCATCGCGCGAATCTTTGGAGCGCCTGAGAGCGTGCCGGCGGGGAATATGGCACGGGTAGCGTCGAACTGGTCGCATTCATCGCGCAGGACTCCAGACACCGTGCTCTCGATATGCTGGACATGCGAGTATTTCAGCACTGACATGAAATCATCCACTTTTACGGTGCCTCCTTTTGATACCATCCGCACATCGTTGCGCCCCAGGTCTACGAGCATCACATGCTCCGCGCGCTCTTTATCGCTGTCAAGCATCTCCTTTGCGAACTTTGCATCTTCTTCCTGTGTCTTTCCGCGCGGGCATGTGCCTGCTATCGGGTTGATTATGACCTTCCGCTTATGGACAGAAAGCAGGGTCTCAGGGCTTGCACCTATTATACTTGTGCCGTTGAACTCAAAGAGGTACATATAGGGGCTTGGATTAACATTGCGCAGAGCGGTATACAGCTCAAGCGGGGTCTGGTCAGTTATCACTTCGTACCGCCGCGAGAGCACAGCCTGGAATATATCGCCGTCAATTATGTGTTTCTTGGCTTTCCTGACAGCGTCTTCGTATTCGCTTTTTTTCATGTTGGGCGTTATCCGCAGGGGTTTATTTTTGTGTACTGCAACTGGTTTTGCGGCTTTAATAATGGCTTCAAGTTTCCTGGCTTCTTCCTGCGCAGCCCTGTACGCATCTTTTGCATCATCAAGGACGAACGGGGTCAGGACAACATACGTCTTTTCGGTAAGGTGGTCAAACACCACCGTCTTTGTGGTGAGCGCGAACTGTGCATCAGGAGTCGTGCTTTTTTTTGCCGGGATGTCAAGCCAGCAGTCGTACACCATATCATAGGCGCAAAATCCGATAGCTCCCCCCAGGAACGTCTGCCTGTCAAAGCCGCTGCCGATAAATTTCACACCTGAAGCGGCGAAAGCCATCCTTATTGCATCCATGGTATCGAAACCTGCCCTGAGCATACCTTCCTTGCCATCTCCAAGTGATGGCAAACCTGTAATCCTTTTTTTAGATGTCTTGAATTCGCAGACCTTTGAAAGCGATGACTCGATGAACTCTATCAAACCTGTCCTGCGAGGGTAATCAAGCGCTACCATGCGGTCCTTGACTGTAAAGACAGCATCGGGCTTTGCTCCAACGAATGAGAACCTGGCATGTTTTTTCTCCTTTTCAACTGATTCAAGGATGTATGCGCATTTTTTTTCCATTGAGGCGTAAAGCTCAAGCGGCGTGCATGATGTTTTAACCTCTGCCATTAATTGAATGATAACTGGCTTTTCTTCTGCAAGACGAATGAAATCCTTTTCACTAATATCAAATTTCATGCATCCTCGCGCTGCTGATAAAATCGAGCACTTTCTTTTCATCCTTTTTTCCACCGGTCTCGACCCCCGATGCGGTATCCACAGCATACGGGCGGACGCATCTTGCCGCTTCTCTGACGTTTTCAGGTCTTAGGCCGCCTGCCAGGATAACCGGGATACATGCGTTCAGGACGACCTTTGAGCTTATTTCCCAGTTGTGCGATACGCCTGTCCCCCCCGTTTTTCCATCCATTATAGTATCGAGAAGAACCGCATCCACCACACCCGAAAGCTCTTTTACCTGCTTTATCAGCGTTTCTGCATCCGCATTCCTTGACACAGGGATAGTCTTGATAAGTTTCACACCCGTCTCCCTGATCTTAATAAGTTCAGATAACGGCAGAGCATTATGTATCTGCACTGCGGCAGGTCTTGCCGCCTGTATCATGCGCGCAGCCTGATGTGCATTTTCTGGCATGATAACAAGCACCGGGGTCACGAACACAGGCACTTTCGATATCAATCGCGATGCTTCGGCAAGAGTGATCTTCCGGGGGGAGTCCACAGGTACGTCGGTGATGAATCCCACAGCGTCGGCTCCTGCATTTATCGCCACGGTAAGGTCATGTTCTGTCTTGATACCGCAAATTTTGACTTTCATCGGCTCTCACAGGAAACGCGCAAGCTTTTCAGGGTCGCCTGCGGCTTTTACGAAATCCTTAAGCTTATCCAGGGCTTTGCCGCTATCTATGGTCTGGGCTGCCATTTTTATTCCAGCAGCGAGACTATCTGCTTTCCCGCCTACAAACAGCGCTGCGCCTGCATTGATGGTAATGATATCACGTTTTGCTCCCTTTTTTCCTTTTAATACGTCTGCGATATCCTTTGCATTCTGTTCAGGAGCTCCCCCAAGGATATCATTAACTAAAGCATGCTTTACGCCAAGCTTTTCAGGGGTTACAGTGTAATTTGTAAGCTTTCCATCATTGAGTTCGACTATCTGCGTTTCACCGATGTTCGATATTTCGTCCATTCCGCTTCCATGCACTACAAGCGCTCTTTTCGTGCCCAGGATATTCAGAACGTTTGCCATCGTCTCGCACATGGAGCCATCGAACACGCCTATGACCTGCGCCTGGGCGCCTGCGGGATTGGTGAGCGGTCCCAGGATATTGAATACGGTTCTGAAACCCAGGTCGCGCCTTATCTGCCCGACGCGTTTCATGGAAGGGTGGAACACTGGCGCGAGCATGAACCCGATGCCCACGTTCTCTATGGTCTTTTCTACCTCCTGCGGGGACATATCTATCCTGATACCGAGTTCGCGTAGCACATCCGCGCTCCCGGATCTTGAGGTGATGGAATAGTTGCCGTGCTTGGCTATGGGGACGCCGGCAGCCGCCGCAACGATCGCGGCGCCTGTGCTGACGTTGATGGTGCCCGTGGAGTCGCCTCCTGTTCCGCAGGTATCGACAAGCGTTCCTTTCACTTTCGGTCTTATCAGGTTCGCAGCCTTTTTCATGCCGCGCGCAAGTCCGGCGATCTCATCAGGTGTTTCGCCTTTCAGTTTCAACGCTGTTAAGAAGGCGGCTATCTGGGCATCCGTAGCTTCAGTGAAAATTTTTGATATCGCAATCTCTGCTTCGTCCGATGTGAGAGACTGCTTCTGTATGAGTTTCAGGATATATTCTTTCATGATTGTCACTGTGCATTTTTGTACATTAATGTCTAAATGAGTACATTGTATATAAAAGTTACGCGGTGATTTTTGTGACGTTTATATTATTCTGAAATATGACATGGATACTGCGGATAAGCACCATCTATTTTATTATTATGCAGGTAATATGAAGGGACATGAAACAGCAGGACGCAAATAAGTTAATGGCTTTTTTTCTGGCCTTCATAATGGTTGGCTCGGTATTTTTTATTTTAGTATTTCCGAGTGATCCTGCACAGCAAACAGAAGAGGAAACACAGCAGGATTTCTATGATCCAGAATTCTGGACATTCAACCAGCCCTTTTATTCCATCTCGGACGCTCTCAACATGACACCCCCCGGTGCTGTGAACGCAGATTTTCTGGATATTGAAAGCATGACCCCGCAGATGATGGAATGGACAAAAGCTGTCAGGCCGATACTTGCAGAAGTGGATTCTATCTATAAATCAGATACCACGAAGATGTTTTATACTGACCTTAGATACGGCGATAACAAGTCGTTCCTGCTTCTTAGCACGATGGATCCTCCAAAGAACGATTTTCAGTACATTGTCTCCCCGTACTCGTATGATTACCACCCAATTCTCATAAGACAGGAAGGGGGCCTGCAGGGGTTTTATAATGTAATGGGTAACCCTGTCATGCTCGCCCCGCAGCAGACCGTGATAGACGTTCTTGAAATAACAACGAGCTTGAATGAAACTGTCACGTCCTATGACACTTATCGGGGTCTTCTCAGCAGAGTACCTGACGCACCGTTCCAGACAATTACCTCAAATGTAAGTTTTGCGAAACAGTATTATATGGGCATCAGGATGAACAACGGGAGCTATGAGCGGACGACTGCCTATCTCGATGTGAATTCAAGCACCCTGAAAAACCTCACCCGGCTGGCAGATAATAACACTCAGGCGGGTTTTGTGGAATTTAACCTGACCAGAAATGGGAACTATACTGTGGTAAGGGTAGTTTCACAGGAATTGCTCAGAGTATTACCTGGAAATGAAGAAACCTCATAAGCGCAAAATATATACCACTCCATGCTGTAGAGAAGTCGATACTTTTGATCAAGTGAATGATGAAGGACAATTGTCCTGAAGGAAGTAATTAATATGGCACAAACATATATAAAATTTGAAGTTCCCGCCGAACTTGCAAACAAGGCGCTCAGCGCCCTTGAGCTGGCGCGGGATACCGGAAAGATAAAGAAAGGAACTAACGAAGCCACAAAAGCGATCGAACGCGGTATCGCAAAACTTGTGATAATTGGCGAGGACGTAAATCCTCTGGAAATAGTCGCTCACATTCCGGCGCTTTGCGATGAAAAGAACACACCTTATATCTTTGTCAAGAAACAGGCAGAGCTGGGCGCAGCCTGCGGTCTGTCCGTTGGCAGCGGTGCGGCAGCGATAATCGAACCTGGAAAGGCCAAGGAAATGGTAGACGACGTGGCGCAAAAGGTACAAGCGCTGAAGAAGTGAGAATATGGCTGAAGAAGAAGGCGGATATCCTGCGGAAGTCATTGAAGTAATTGGAAAGACAGGAATGCACGGAGAAGCCATGCAGATACAGTGCAGGGTACTCGAGGGCAGGGATAAGGGAAGGATAATCACGCGCAATGTGGTCGGACCCATAAAAAATGGCGATATTCTTATACTGCTTGAGACATCACGTGAAGCCAAGAAACTGATGTCAAGGTGAAGTAATGGAAAAAAGAAAATGCTCTTTCTGCGGCGGTGCGATAGAGCCCGGCACTGGCAAGCTTTATGCTCGCAAGGACGGGACTGTGTACTATTTCTGTTCGTCCAAATGCCAGGGGAACTTAAACCTTGGCAGGATACCCCGAAAGGTCAGGTGGACAGAGGCCGGACGCAAAGCAAGAGGCAAAACGAATTAAGGTGAGAGCGTGGAGCGCACCTATGTTATGGTAAAACCGGACGGCGTTGCGCGTGGTCTGGTCGGCGAGGTTATCGGTCGTATCGAGCGGCGCGGGCTTAAAATAGCAGCGCTGCGGATGAACACGATATCGCAGGAGCAGGCAAAGAAGCACTATGCTGAACACGTCCAGAAACCCTTTTTTAAGTCACTGATCGATTTCATAACTTCAGCGCCATCTGTTTCGATGGTGGTCGAGGGAAAGAACGCGGTCTCTGTGATGCGGGCAATAAACGGCGCAACGAACCCGGTCAATGCTGCCACAGGGAGCATACGCGGAGACCTTGCCCTTGATACGGGGCGCAATGTCGTACATGCCAGCGATTCACCGGAATCCGCAGCAAGAGAGATAGGCATTCATTTCAGAGATTCCGATATCTCAGAATATTCGCGGATAGACGAGACCTGGATTTACGAATAAGTCTGCTGAAAAACGCTTTTCATATTTGCATCCTTATTTATTTTCTGGCTATAATTTCTCCAGTTTCTTCTATGACTACTTTATAACCTTCGATTTCCTTGGGGATAGATCTGTTCAATTCATGTGTTTTTTCTTTTACCATCACTATTATTACAAGTTCTCCATTTAGTTCTTCTATTCCCACTCCAGTGATATTTTCTTCATCTATATTCATCAGCCAGTCTTCATTTCTTTCTTTCACTTCTTCTATAGTCCTCTGCTTTTGAACCGTTTTTATACCTCCAAATTCCAGATACACAATTGTAGCCGCTACCAACAAAACAATGATTATCGTTATATAACCTTTTTTATGAATCATGATTTAAATAAATAAAAAGATAACGGTTCTAAATAACCGTTATCCCCAGCGTAGATTGAACATTTTGTATCTTATTTGCTATGGTCGCGACGCTTGATCCTGCAAAGAGAAGTGCACATGCCTTATTACTGGTTCTTTCCAGTATCAAGGATCCTGAATCCCCGCCAGCGCTGAATCCTCCGGGTCGGATTATAACCTGGTCTTTGAATAGTGCAATGCCAGAGTTGTACCTGACTCTTACTGTAGCATTTGTATCAGTTATTGATCCATGGGTAAGCTGAGTTGTTCTTCCGCTTTTCTTAACACGCATCCCACGTGCCGGGACAACCGTCCCCATTACCCTCCCGATACCCAGAATGTCGCAACGTACACACTTGGGATTTAATGGTTTTGCTACGGCAGCATCTACGAGATTTGCTCCCCCGCTGAAGTTGATCGGGATAAATTTGTAAAGTGTTGCTACGCACTTATCCCTCTTGGTACAAACACAGTCGCCTGGATGGCTTGCTGCATCATGTACACCTCCATCATATTTACCGGGCTGGAGAATGAAGTCTCCTATGCGTGCTCTATTTTCGTTTGCAAATACATGGTTGTTACTCAGCAGAAGCAGGGGATTTCTGCGGTCTCTGGCGCAGCTTCCAAAGGTTCCTGCAGTGATATCTACGTGACCAATTGATATGCCCGGCTGAATTGGTCTATGGCATCGTTTGGTAATAGGTCCGAAAGCAACAAGTTCCCCGACTTCTTCGACATCTGTTTTGAATCCTTCCACTTCAGATTGTACGACAAATTCCTCTGACATCTCGCTTTCTGGCAGTTTATCAATGACATATACTTTTACGCAAAGTTCACCCGTTGGTCGTCCTGATCGGTATTTTTCACCAATTCCCACGCCTATTATATTCTCTGCTCCTACAGGTTGTTCCGCTTCCATTGCTTCGATTTCAAACGCCTGCCCAAGCAACAGACGTTCTTCTAGCCTTTCCTTAACTTTTTGTATGTCTGCAATGAACTCTTCTTCTCTCCATTCGTATATTATTTCTTTTTCTTCCTTGCTCGATATTTCTTCTTCGTTTGACATTTCACTCACCTCTCTCGCTATATAGACGTTTACCACTAAAGTGTAAATCCAATATTCATGAATGGATTAACTTACCATCCTCTATACTTTTATTTACTCCGTGGTAATGTACATTTTATGTACATAATGTACATGTACATTATGTACATTTAAATTTCCTATATATATATATCTTTCGTTTCAGGGATATTGTCAATTTAGAGGGATATATTTATATATCTTCACCGCCATATAATATACTATGGCGGTAAATGGAGAAGAGACTTACAAATGTCCGAAATG
>BLYN01000150.1_pt1 | contig 15304 bp, 25 predicted proteins | sample 7848601 | NCBI WGS metagenome assembly BLYN01 (sample SAMD00058756, study PRJDB5105) | groundwater metagenome | biome: groundwater biome; feature: underground water body; material: groundwater | place: Japan:Gifu, Mizunami | collected 2014-06-26 | depth 300 m m
TCAAGATATAAACGCTCTCTGTCAGACTTCCTTATCTTTCCCCAAAAAAAACAATATATCACCAATACTACTGCCCGCATATGCTTTCAAAGACAGCATAACCAATTATTGAACTCGCAGATTTAAGAAAAAACTAACTCAGGATGGGATGCTAAAAAAATCTTGACGCAAGGGTGGATTTTACGTCACATATCCCTTTGAAACCACAGCGCTCGCAGGGCGCATCAGCCGGCTTTTCAGGCATGAAGCCTTCTTTTATTCTCCTGACCCTGTCCCTTAACTGGAGGACTTTCCTGCGCTCATGCCGCTTTATTGTAACTTCCCTTACCATACCCCACCGGGCATATTCCACAAACCCGCGTGTTACAATGGTGTTGTAAATCTCTTCAACCAGGATTGCGTAAGCGGTCAACTGCACCCTGTCACTCTTCCACACACCGTTCTCTGGCATGGCGCCAGTCTTTATTATTGAAGGAGCGAATTCATCTCCGTTCTTTATCAGTTTATCAGGGGTGCCCGTCAATTCGAACTTACCTGATTGAAGCACAGGTTCGAACTCGCAGGGAGAAGCATAAAAATCAGAAGATAAGTTCGGACATATATCTCCAAGCCAGATTCGAACACCGGCTGCCGCATTCGCCAGCGCGCCATCATCAACTCCAGCCAGTTCAGAACGGTAGATAATGCGCATCTCTTTTGATATCCTGTCGAGTTCATCATTCAGTGCAGAAACCGGGTTCCCTGAGTTAAAGGCTGAAACATATGTCAAAGCCAGTTCTTTCAGCAGCAGGCGCTGGATATACTCTGCAGAAGGCTCTTTTATCAGCTCCTGCCCCTTACTCATAAAATAGCACATCCTGGGGCATTTCAAATATGCTGTTATGTCTGAAACCCTTATCATGATGGATGCTTCGCCTATTCCTTTCCGAAGAAGCTTCTCATCATTGGGTGCATTTCCATCATCTGCTGGCTGGCGATATCCTCATACAGCCTGTACATGATACTCACAGTAAGCAGCAATCCCGTCCCGCCTGCGCCCCCGATCGTACCCATAAGGCTTGCGATAAGCGTGAGAAAACCAATGAAAGCGCCGCCTATGATTGTCACCCTGGGGATATACCGCTGCATCACCCTTTCAAGAGTCCCGCTGCTTCTCCGGTAGCCAGGTATCTGCATACCCGACTTCTGTATTTTCTCAGCAACGTTCTTTGCACCCATACCTGTCGTTTCGATCCAGAAGAGAGCGAACAGGATGCCGCCTCCGATGAGTATGAAAGCGTCTGTCAATACATGCAGCACTATCTGCCAGACCGCAGGAGGCGCTGCTCCAACGCTGGTGAAATGCGCTCCAACAAGGGATGGTATCCAGTCATAGGGACTGTTGATAGGGGCAAGATAATACATCAGACCGCTCACAGGCGTTGTTCCTTTATATTCTCCCAGGATCGTGATGCCTTTGCTTGAAAGGATAAGCCCCATCATCTGGATATTTGCCTGAAGCGCCCTTACAAAGATCATGGGCAGGACGCTGGCATAGATGAGCTTCACCGGGAAGCGCCCGCGTGCGCCCCGCACCGCAGCATGAGCCAGCGGTATCTCGATGCGCGTACTTTCCACAAACACGACCATTAGATAGATTACAACTGTACTTATGAGAGCAAGAATCCCGCCCTGGATAAGCAGATACTGCATCCCTGCGGGCGTCATGAGGTAACCCAGTCCTCCCAGTCCTTCAATGGGCGACGACGGACCTGCAAGATATATCCATTTAGGGATAAGCCCTATCGGGAGTCCTTCCCCGTCGGCTACCCAGCTAAAGATGCCTGTGACTATCTGCTGGGACACACCTGCGATAATGAACAATCCAACGCCTGAACCTATACCCCATTTGGAGACGATCTCATCCATATACAGGATAAGTATGCCTCCGATGCATATCTGGATGAACAGCAGTATAGTGATGTAACTTGCGGGGACGCCGAGCATTGCAGCAACCCCCTCATCGGGGAGCATGTAACCGCCGAGTATCTGCGGCAGCGCTTCCAGCATGATCATCACGAATACAAGAAGCTTCTGCAGCCCCTGGAAAATAGACTGCTGATGCGGGTCGCTCAGGTCCATTTTTATTACGCCTGCTCCCACAAGCAACTGCAGTATGATGGAAGCAGTAACTATCGGCCCTATACCCAGCACCATAAGCGAACCCGAGGCGCCGGCAAAGAACGCACGGTAAAGTTCGAACAGGTCTATCGAATTCTCATCAAGCCCGAACAATGGTATGTTCGCCAGGGCAAAATACAGCACAAGGATACCGAGCGTCCAGCCCAGTTTCTTCTTGAAATGTACATGTCCTTCAGGTCGTTTAACAGCAGGCAATCTGTTCAACAGGGGTGCGAGACTTTCGAAAGCCATATTCTTTACTCAGTGGTTTTATTTTCAGATAACACTATCGCATTTCCCTTTGCTTCCTCTATTTTCTGCTTGGCAACAGAGGAAAACTCAGACGCTGTAATAAAAAGGGATTTTGACACACTTCCGGTTCCAAGCACTTTCTCAATGCCGAGTTTTTCCAGATTGATATGATACGCATTCCCTTTTTTTTCAGCGAGCTTATCTACCACAAGCTGTTCAATGGCTTCATCGAGTTCACCGATGTTAACAATGACCTTATCGCTGGCAGTACATAGAGGTCTTTTGAAACCGTGCTTTCCAAAGCTCAAGCCCCGCTGCATCGACCTGACGAAGTGATGCTTGCATGTGCCTGCATTCCCGCGTCCTCCACGGCTTCCTCCGCCGCGTCTGTTCTTGTGAGTACCGCCGCCGAACGATCTCTTTCCGCGGAATTTCTTTGTTTTTTGCTTGCTCATGATTATTACCTCATCTTGTTAATCAGGAAATTTATTTCAGTCCCGTGGAATCCCAGGTCTCCTCCTTCGAAGAAAGTCCTTTTGGTGCCCCGCAGACCTTTTCTCGCTGGATGCAGCCTGAAAACCGGTTTGAGTTTTGGAACATCTGCTACCGATGCTTTTCCTTCACATATCGCTTTTGCCAGTTCATCGATCGACTTGAATTTTGTGTTCGTGCTCAGATATTCTTCTGTAAGAGCTTTCCTGCCTTCCAGTTTTCCCCTGTTCTTCAGTATCAGTGCAAGGGTTTCGGGATTGATGTTGCCCCATGCGATATAATCTTTTGCTTTCCGTATCATGCCCTGATAATTGGGCGTTTCGGGAAGCAGCACACAGTGGTTTATCCTGTCAAGGTTCAGCATTTCAAGAGTATCCCTGATATCCTGCCTTGTCTTCACTCCCCCCCTGAGTCTTACTACAGCGTACATTTATTTCACCTTCATAGTAGTGGTACTGATAAGAGCATTATAGGTCGCCCTTGCAAAGTTAAGGGTTGTCCTTGTCTCTCCGGTCGCCCGTGCCCAGACATCTTTTATGCCTGCTATCTCAAGCACTTTCTTAGCAGTCCCGCCTGAAGCAAGACCCAGCCCGCGCGGTGCAGGTTTAAGTTCAACTGTCACACTTCCGACCTTGCCCTTCACCGTGAATGGCACAGTATGTCCGAGACCGCAGCCGCATTCCCATGAACCGCATCCTCTCTTTATACCTTTAACATTCATCTTTGCTGTATCTATCGCCTTTTTGATAGCGATGCCTACCTGAACATCCTTGCCTTCACCGATCCCGATGAAACCATCGCCGTTGCCTACTATTACCGTGGCTCTGAATTTCACTCTTCTTCCCGAGTCGGTCATTCTCTGTACCATGTTTATATCAAGGACTTCATCTCTTATTTCCGGTATCAGTGCATCCACGATTTTAGATTCCCTGATGGGAAGTCCGGATTCAAGAGCTTCATTCATGGTCGTCACCTGCCCTTCTTTGACAAGTTTACCGAGCCTTGTCTGAGGCATCCATTCTACTTCATATTCTTTGAAATCTCTATCTCTCATATTATTCACCTGAATTCGCTCTGAATCTTCTGTTTGGCAGATTCAAATTGCACTGATATGTTTGATTTTCTGTGTTTGTCAATGCTTTTTCCAGTGATCCTTTCTTCGCTCGGGAATATCTCTGGATCATGAGGGATCTCAAGACCTGAATCCACCGCCCCTTTCAGAGCGGCATAGATCCGTCCGCCTTTTGTGGCGTGATACAGTCCAAGGTCGAGTATAGCCTGCGCATGTCCATTTTTCTTCGCCCGGTAACCAAGCAGTAGTCCTGCAAGGTACGCCGAGGGGAGGTTCCCAGTCCCGCCTGTAAACCCATATTTCTTCAATTCAACGGTATTTGCAGAAACCAGGGTGGCATCGCCGTCTTTAGCAGGTATTACCAGCTGTGCGTTCGTATTTTTCAGGCTTTTTCTCACCACAAGCCTTGGTTTTCTGGAAATGATCAGCTGCTTTCTTGCCCTGTAATCCGTTTTTCCCGATCTGGCGCGTCTGAACTTGACCCTGTATCTTGCTCCTGTCGCCATGATTAAACCCCCTTTCCTCTGGTTTGTTCAATGTGAGATTTAAGGTGCGCCCTGCTCCTGTATTCTCCGCCTTTGGCTTTGGCGTACAATTTCCTGTACGCTGCAACATCAATTTTCTTATTTCCCCGGAGTTCCCTGAGCAAACTGCGCAGCGCACGGATTTTCTTCATCCACATTTCTTTCTTTGGTCTTCGCGCGCCCTTTGCGCCGCTTCTTGAGCCGTGCCCTTTCCTGTGTCCGTACGCACGGGTCTCATGCGCTTTGCGCACACGTCCGCGGCTTATTCCTTTGATGGCTCTTTTGCCTACCTTTCCTTCTTCGATCAACTTGCGGATATCCTCGCGTGTCAGGGCAGCGGCAATATCCTTTGAAGATTCGGGGTTCATCCAGACCCTGTTAACTCCAATATCCATTACTTCTGCTGCCAGACGTCTCTGGTTTGCAAGATCTGTCATGTTACTTTTCCCTCCTTGTGGGGTTCAAAATCTTAAGTCCGAGCTCAATTGCTTTTTTCTCGATTATTTCTCGCTTTCTGCCACCCACAGTATGGGCTATCCTTACTGCCTGCTTTTCAGCCTTCATTGAGTCAAGGTCGTTCGAAGTATTAACAATGACTTCTTCAAACCCGGAAGGATGAAGTCCCCTGACGAGTGCAGGGCTGCCGAAACCTCTTTCAACCCTGGGACATTTTCCTTTAACGTGGTACCTTGACTTATTGTGGATACCATCAGGTCTGCGCCAGTAATCCTTAAGTTTCTTTTTCTTATGGGAATCTGTCTGCAGGAAATGCGGCTTCTTGCTTTTCTGTTTCTTTCTGACATCGAGAAGTCTCTTTGTCTCATCATCGAGAGTTATAAATATCTCTGGAGCTTCAATGATCTCTACAGGTTTTTCCTCTATTCCTGGCTCTATCTCGTCAGCAGATTTCTTGATCTTGCTTGCAAGTTTCTCTCCAATACCTTTGATACTTGCAATCTCTTTTTCATCTGCTTTCTGTATCGACTCTATGGTTTCATACCCTGCATCGTAGAGTAATTTCGCTTTGGCTTTTCCAACCCCTTCAAGGGTTGTGAACTGTTTTATTACATCTTCTTCCATGTTTTCACTGCCCCTGTTCCACAAGGTAAACTCCGTCCTGGAACACCCTGGGGTCGAATCTTTTGATCTTTGTGGCAAGATGGATATTGGCTGCCGTCTGCCCGACATCTTCTTTATTAATTCCGGTAATGATCACCTGGTCACCTTTTATCGTGACCCTGGAGCTGCCCTTGATATTGGCTTTTCTTGACTTCTTTTCGCCAAGGAAATTATTGATGACTACCTTATTTCCTTCGGTCTTCAACTGAATAGGGAAATGGGAATATACCACTTTCATCGTATATTCATATCCCTTAGTTACTCCAGCGATCATATTCTTCAAATGGGACTCAAACGTACCCAGCATTGCCAGCTGTTCTCTTCTTGGAATTCCGGTTCCTATAACTAATCTGGATTCCTCTTTCTTGATCGTGATTCCAGGATACCATAAGTCTCTCTGGATCTGCCCGAGCGGACCTGAGATCAATACTTTGATGTTGTCAATAGTAATGTTCACGCCCTCCGGGATTTCGATTGTTCTCATATTTTCCATGACCATCACCTAATAAACATAAGCGAGTAACTGCCCGCCGATGCCGTTATCTCTGGCTTTGGAATGGGTTATTACGCCATCCGGTGTGGTCAGGATAATCGAACCAAACCCTCTTGCTGGCAGGAATCGTTTTTCCCATTTCTCGAATTCCATATTCCCGACAGCGTGTCGCGGTCTGATTACTCCACACTTATTGATTTTTCCTTTTAGCTGTACCTTAAAAACACCGGATTTTCCATCGTCGATGAATTCGAATTCACCGATGTATCCGTTATCCTTCATGACTTTCAGCACGCTTCCAATAAGTTTAGAAGCCGGGCGGATAGTACATTCAGGTTTGCCTGTGTCTTCGGCATTTTTTATTATTGATAATGCATTTGCCAGTGGATCTATTAACATCAGAATCACCTATGTATACTTCTCAAAGCCCATATCGTATGCAATTTCACGGAAACACTGCCTGCACATGTATATGTCGTACTTTCGAACAAGCCCCTGTTTTCTGCCGCAGCGTTTGCAGACATTTGCTCCTGCTCCGAATTTTTTCTTACTTCGTTCCATCTAAACTACCTCCGCACCATAATTTTCTTTGACAAAAGAGATAGCATCATCTTTGGTCAACCTGTGAGTCCGCGGTATCTTATGAACTTCGATCTTTCGTTTGCTTATCCTGTATCCCGCCCTTTTCAGCGCTACGCTAACATCCATCCCGAATATACCTATTGACGGGTCGTATTTCATTCCAGGGAAATCCGTATGTTCTTCTATCCCGAATGAAAAATTACCGTTGGTATCGAACTGTGATGCATTGAGTCTGTTCTCGACGATTTTTAAAGCTGTCCTGAAGAAATCGTTTGCCTTATTTCCGCGCAGCGTCACCTTGCATCCTATTGGTTCTTTTTTCTTTATCGAGAAAGTTGGGATGGTCTTCTTTGCCATTGCCCTGACTGGCTTCTGCTTCACGATCGTCTGGAGCAGTTTTTCCGCGGTCGTCAAACGCTCACCGCTTTCTCCAGTTCCGATATGAACTGTGATCTTATCAATGGAAAGTGCTCTCATTGGATTCATTTAAACCACCTTGATCTCAGGCGTTGTTTCGCCTATCACATATACATATTTTTCAATGGTCTCGAAATCGGTCTCGTTTGATAACACTACCATGTTCGTCCCTGACCCGCGTACTTTGCGTATCTGCTTTATCTTTCCCACCTCTCCGGAATGTTCGCCTCCGATCACGATGGCGAGATTGCCGGGTTTATAGGGTAAATGTTTTGAAATCTTCCGGTCAGGTATAGATAGCATAACTGTATCAAATGTCTTGTATTCATTGGATGCCAGAATATTGCTTCCATCGTGCAGATTGAGCTGTACTGCTCCTTTTTTCACAATGGTCTTATTATTTATCCTGCACAGCTTGGACGCGCCGGGTTCTTCTTTATGAAGTTTGAACCTGTTATTTGCATCCAGCAGGACGCGGTAATACTCATTAACCGTAGGAAGCGAGATTATATCGAAGAGTCCTGTCATAAATTTATAATCTTTCCGGGGTATGCCGTCGACCAGTATACTCCCTTCATTGATTATTTTCTTTGCTTCCCTGCTGTTAGTCGCAAGCTTAAGCATGTCTCTCACAACAACGAGTAATGGAATCCCTGTGTGCGTGGAATGACTACCGGCGTTCGCGCCGACAACCCATGCATGTGTCTTTTTTTCAATCGGCCATGATACTGGAGCCGCAATTCTTCTCTGATGTCTGCCCATTTAATCACCCAGGCGTCTTTTATCTTTAATTTCTAATTTAGTAATCATTACATTCGAGGGGTGTATTGGTCTTGGTACCTCGGTGCCGTCTGATTTAGTCACAGTAACGCCGTCAACGATAATGGTCATTTTATCAAGGTCAGCGCCTGCTACTTTTCCTTCTTTGCCCCTGTGGTCGCCCCGCAATATTTTAACTGTGTCGCCCATCCTGACAGGAATGGTTTTTATCTTGTGTTTTACTTTAAGTTCTTCGCTGAGCAAAGCTCCAAGGAATTTATGCCTTAAGTGGAGCGGCGCCTGATATCTAGATTTTCTCTGTTTTCCTGGCTGCGATGATGTCATGATTATCCACCTACACTATTATCGAGGCTGCTGAAGCTATTTTTGAATACCTTTCAGCCGCTTCTCTGGCTACCGGTCCTTTAATCTCAGTCCCTTTCGGCACGCCTTCGTCATCCACTATCACGCAGGCATTGTCTTCGAATGAAACCCGCATTCCGTCCGGTCTCCTGAAATCCTTTTTCTGGCGTATCACAACTGCCCTGAACATCTGTTTTCTCATTTCAGGGGTTCCCTTCTTGACACTCACGATAAAGGTATCTCCGATGCCGCCGCGTGGGAGTCTGTTCTTAACGCCGCGATATTTCAATACCGAAATAACTTCAACCACTCGAGCTCCTGTATTATCTACACACTCCATTCGCGCCGCGTTGTTTATAGATCGCGGGATTTTTGCTTTCATTCCTCTCATTTTGCCACCTCAATTACAACATACGACTTTGTTTTGGAAAGCGGTCTGCATTCTGCTATAGTAACATTATCGCCTACTTTTGCGCTTATACAGGGAGGATTATGAGCATGAACCTTGGTTTTTCTTTTTTCGTATCTCTCGTACTTTGCATTCTTTTTCATAAATGCTCTCTGCACTACAACTGTACTGTTCATTTTATCACTGACCACGACTCCGCTGAGCACCTGCCCTCTTACCGGCAGCACTCCATGAAACGGACATTTCGGATCGGTGCATTCGTTTGTTGGCGGTTGAACATCCAGCCCGATATCACTTTTCATTATTAATACCTCTTTTATTTCCTGAATTTCTTTCTGAATTTGGTCTGAATTCTATTTTCGGGTTGCGAGAGCAATAATCTTCCATCAACTCTTATGTTTGCCGGCAAGTAACGTTTACCGTCAATCGTTTGATGTGAAGATGATATCTTGAATATAAAAGATGATCCGGATTTGGGAATCATTTTCTCCCGGTCATCTGTTTCTACTTTAAACATGTTTTTTGTTTCATCGATTATCCGTCCCTCTACTCCATTGAGGGAACTGTTTTTACTGTCCACTACTCTGATATCAAGACCTATGAGTTCATGGTGTATGATATTGTGTGGTACAAGTTTCATTATTTTTTAGGCTCCTTCTGGATCGTTTTTATCCGTGCTATTGTTCTTCTGATCTCTCCTATCCTTCCCGGACTCTCGGGGGCGCCTCCTGCCGAAGCGATGGCGCGTTCCCGTATAAGTTCCTGTTTGAGCTTGTCAAGCTCTTCATCATGCTCAGTAGCGTTCATTTTCCTGATCTCTTCGCATCGAAGTATTGCCATCAGTTTTCCTCCGTCTTATGCATGCGGGAAGCCGGATGCCAGTATTCATATCCGGCATGCTTGTGTTCTTTGACATCACTGTGCATTCTCTCTTCGAGATTGCCTTCCACAGCTGCATGTTCTGCAATAGGTTCAGGAATTCCGGTCTGTTGCTTTGTAACTTTCTCTGGTCCTGATCTAACTGGATTTACGGATTTGGGCTCTTGTGTCAATACCGGGGTTTCAGGTTTCATCTGCACCGGGGTCTTCACAAGTTCTGCGATGCCTGCCTGTTTCGACACTTCTGCCCTGGGCTCTGCGCCCAAAACTATCTTGAACCTGCCTGGAAGTTTGACTGTGGGCGGAACTATCCGCACGCGGCATCCTATAATTCCCAGCTTTTTGATCGCAATGGCAAATCCTTTATCGACAAGTTCCATGGCAGGGTTGCCTGCATGGAGCATATTGCCTGCAACGAATTTCTCAGTCCTTTTTCTCGGTCCTGTCAGTTTCCCTGCGATATCGATCTCGCACCCCAGGGCTCCTGATTCCATTATTCTCCTGAGCATATTATGACCCGCCTTCCTGAAGTAAAGCCCGCGTTCGATAGCAGACGCAAGCCGCGATGCCATCATCCGGGCGTTCAGTTCAGGGGTTCTGACTTCCTGTACATCTATCTGCGGATTATCTACACGGAAAATAGCTTCAAGGTCATGGGTGAGCTTGTGTATGGTTTTGCCGCCTTTTCCGATTATCATGCCGGGTTTTTCGGCATATATCGTGACCTGGGTTCCCATTGGTGTGCGGTTGATGTTCATCCCGCCGTAACCGGCGCGTTCCAGCTGCTTGCCGAAATATTCAGCTATCTGCGCCCTGTCAAGACCGCTTTTTACGAATTTGCGTTCAACTCCCATTATTGCGCCTCCAGTATCATTTCAACGCTGACGGTTTCATGGTTCTTGGGCGTCGCTCTGCCCTGTGCCCTGGGGAATGATCCCCTGAAGGTATGCCCCTTCTTTGTATTAACGAGCTTTATCTTCAAGTTATCGGGATCAAGACCTTTGTATCTTGCATTGTTTTCAGCATTCAGTAATACTTTGAGGAATTCCCTGGCAGCTTTCTGCGGGTACCTGCCTGTGCACATCCCTTTCCTGTGCGGGACGTTCCTTGTGTATCTCTTATATGGTACCGCCTGTTTCAACACAGTTACATTTTCCAGGAAACCTCTTGCAGTATTTACCTTCATGCCTTTTATCGCTGATGAGATCTCATGCGCGTGTTTTTTTGATATGTGAAGTTCCTTACCTATCGCTTTTGAGGTCTTTTCAGGATCTGATTCGGTTGAATAATTTAATTTCATGTACATCACTTCAATGGAATGAACTTGCTTGATCTTGTAGCCCCTATGCCTGCCGCACCATGTGAAACTTTCCTGCGTGTAAGGACGAACTCTCCGAAATAATGACCGACCATTTCTGGCATTATCTCAACAGGGGTGAACTCTTTGCCGCTGTGTATGGCGATCTTCATCCCGATCATCTCTGGCAGGACTATCATGTCCCGCAGGTGCGTCCTGATGTTCGGGTCTTTTATTTTGACCTTGTGCAACAACTTCTTGTGCCCTTCGGATAATCCACGCTGTATCGTCCTTCGCTGTCTTGATGGTACAAGCAGCGCGAACTCTTCCAGGCTTAACTTCCGCAGATTATCCAGGGATTTTCCACGGTATGTGAATTCGCCTTTCCTTTTCGGTAATTTTGATGTTATCTTCTTTGCCATGAATTACTCACTTCCTTCCTGTGCGCCTTGCTGCGATAGACCCGACCTTTCTGCCAGGGGGTGTGCCGCGCGCAACGGTCTTTGGTCTGCCCGGATGCTGTTGCCCGCCGCCTCCGAATGGATGGTCAACCACGTTCATTGCCACGCCTCTTGACGTTGGCCATTTGGTGGCTCTTACCTTCATCCTGTGGAATTTTTTGCCTGCTTTACAGAAAGGCTTCTCTGTTCGTCCGCCTCCGGCTACCACGCCAATTACGGCTCTGCACTTCGGGTTGAGCCGTTTCATTTTGCCGCTTGGCAACTGTACAATAGTCTTTCCCACGTCATGTGCTATGAGTATCCCGTACATGCCTGAAGCCCTTGCGAATTTTCCGCCGTCTCCTGGCTGTGATTCTATGTTGCATACAGGTATCCCTTCAGGTATCTCTGATAACGTCAGGGTATTGCCGGGTTCGACGGGCACTGATATCCCGCACTGGATGGTCTGATCAGTATGTACTCCTTCCGGCACCAGCATCAACCGCTCTTCTCCATTGCTGAAGGATATCCTTGCAATAGGGGCTGACCGCGCTGTATCATGTATGATCTCAAGGATCTTTCCAGTAACTACACCTTCACTGACCTTAAGATGCTCAAGGTTCGCTTTGAATTTATGAGAAGGTGCTTTGTATGTCGGAGAACCTTTTCCCCTGCTCTGAGCTCTAATTCTATGTCCCATATTATCACCTTAAAACAGTCCTAACCTGGAGGCTAATTCAGTTGCAGTGTTCGGGTCTTCGAATACCACAATGGCTTTTTTCTTTCCTTTTGGCGTCATCATCGTGTTAACGCTGTGCACCTTTACTTTATAGAGAGCCTCGATCTCTTTTTTCACTTTGGTCCTGGTATCATCTACACCAACGATGAACTGGAGCAGATTGTTCTGCTCTGCCAGCATCGTCGCTTTTTCTGTAACATGCGGATGTATTATCATTTATTTGCCTCCTCGAGCTTTGCTATGGCAGCTTCGGTATAGATGGTCAGGCGTCCGGGAAATGTTCCGGGGGCTAACAGTTCGGCATTTAGCTGGTCGTGGGTGATGACATCCACGCCTGAAAGATTGCGCGCTGCCCTGATAAGTCCCTTATCCTCGGCTGTGACTATCAGTATGCTCTTTGAGCGCTTGTATTTCCTGCCCCGGCGCTTGCCTTTGCCCGCCCTTATTGTCTTAACTTTTGCTCTCTCGATATCGTCCCATACCTGAACAGCTTCCATGAAGGATCTGACATCCTTTGTCTTTGTCAGGGCGGAAAGTTCATCAACCGCGATCAACGGTAAGTTGGCATGGAACCTGTGTCCCCGTTTTTTGACGAGTTCAGCATTCCCGGTTGCTGCGATCGCTGATCTTATCGCTTTTGTTCTCTCTTTGTCATTGATCTTTTCAGTTCTGTCAGCTTCAGGTTTTGGCGGATGGGCTTCCCTGCCTTTTACAGCCTGGGGTATCCTTGCTGCTTTGCTGCTGTTCTTGAGCCTCGCGACTCTTGATACGCCCCTGCCCGGCCCCCAGCCTTCGGCAGATGTCCTCAACCCCGCGTACATATGCGGTCCGTATGGCTGCTGGCGGTTAGCCTGGGAAGCCAGTACTGCTTTCTTGATAATGTCAGGACGCAGCGGCTCATCAAAGAGCGTGGAATTTATCTTTTTTGCAGATTTTCCTGATAGATCGATTATATTTACTTCCATTGGATTCACCCCTGCTTCGATTCAATGCTCACATGAGTGAGTTCTGGAACCGGTGATGTTTTCTTCTGTCTGATAGCGGGTCGCATTCTGACCAGTCTCTTTGCAGGACCGGGCACGCTTCCCTTGATAATTATATAATCATTCCTTATTATGCCGTAGTTCAGGATGCCGCCTTCGGGTGTGACGGATTTGCCATCTTTGCCTATCTGCATTATCCGCTTGTTGAACTCTGTCCTCTGGTGATAGCCTGTCTGTCCTATCTGCGGGACTCTCCAGCTCACTCGCGAGGGATGCCACGGACCAAGTGTGCCTATCTCTCGCACGCTGCCTGCTCTTGAGTGTTTGGATTTCTGCAACTGTATGCCCCAGCGTTTTACCGGTCCCTGGGTTCCTTTGCCTGTGGTTATTGCAAGGACATCTATTATATCTCCGTTCGTGAACACATCACTGATATTAACGGATTTACCAAGAAGGGTCCTGGCATATTCAAATCGCGCTTTTAATTCTGTGCCGCCGATGTTATTTTCCATGATCTCCGGTTTTTTCTTGGGGATGCCAGTCACTTTTTCTGGAAGGGTGTACATGACAACTCTAAGATCTTTTGCGATCCCGTCACTGATGAGCTGTTCGATCTTAGCCAGAGCAGCCGGAAGGTCGTGTTTCTTTGGAACTGCCATGGCACGGTTGAGCTCTTTATCGAAATCGGTTGTCCAGGCTTCAGCGATGGCAGTTGCCCCGTAAGTTGTATTCTTATAAACCCGTATGGCAGCTACCTTCATAGGAGGAGCCTCAAGAATCGTCACTGGTATAGAGATCTCCATGCCTGAAGTCAGGCTGTTTGGAACATCATCGGTCATTATTACATGCGTCATACCCGCTTTATAGCCTGCAAAACCCATAAGCTTCGCTTCTTTTTTAATTGGCCAGGCTCTCACACGTGGGATTTCGCTTCGTGCTCTTATGCGCGGGCTGTACGCGATCGAACCGCGCCTTGGTCTGTGTGGATGCGACATTTTGTTTCTCCTAATAATTCCCCGGAATTAATCCCAGGGTATTGACATTGACACTAATACGAGCTATATTAACAAGTTGCAAACAAGAATAGCTTGCAGATAGGGTCTTCACAAATAGAGTTTGACTTACATGCTTTTCCAGGCATACGATTACCGCATTGGCCCTGCAATTCATCAAATCCGACTTTGATCGACTTCAACTTGCGTTATATTAACGCTTCGTACTTTTTTGCACTAAACGAGTATGAAGTATATAAATGCTTTGGGGATTTTTCCGAATCTGCCCGGATTTTAGGGGCTAAATTTGCCGCTACAGGCATATCAGACTAAATGTCCAACGACCTCTCGGGGTCCGTCCATGAACTGATTAACTTAAATAAGTAGTAATAAGTAAAAAGACATTAATATCTAAAAATATATTTAGAACGCATGGGCAATATGGTATGAGTCATAAGCTCCTTATAGCAATGGTGGAAGAACTAATGAAAAGGGTACACATATGAAAAAAGAAGACATTAAACCCAACATAATCGTGCGGGGACCTATTTTCCCTGAACCCGTGCAGATCATTGTCGGTATCCCAATGGGTGATTCAATTAAACTCATCGGGAAAGGTCTTTCATCCGGCCATGTTCATGAACTCATTCTTAATGCAGAACAACTTGATAAACTTGAAGCAACTCCAGAAAAAGAACCATTTGATGGGGATGCTTCTCGATTTCGTCTTGGTATTGAAGCACTAAGAATTGGTTTGGCTTATGAATATGACCCCTATTTTTCGTTATCAATATCTCGTGTGGATCCTCTCCCCCATCAGTTAGAAGCAGTTTATGACTATTTTATGGTCCTTCCCCGAATTCGCTTCCTTCTGGCAGATGACCCTGGCGCAGGGAAGACAATTATGGCAGGGCTTCTTATAAAGGAATTGAAAATTCGCGGATTGGTAAAAAGGACTCTTATTGTAACTCCTGCAAATCTCTCATTTCAATGGCAGAGAGAAATGAAGGACAAATTCCATGAGAATTTTGAAGTGATTCGCAGCGATGTGCTGCGCGCTAATTATGGATCTAACCCATGGCAAGACAAGAATCAGGTTGTTACCTCGATCTCATGGGTTTCTGTTGTTGAAGATGCAAAGGAAAGCCTGTTGCGTTCCCACTGGGATCTGATAATCGTAGATGAAGCGCATAAAATGAGCGCATATAGTAGTGATAAGAAAACTCTTGCTTACCGACTTGGTGAAAACCTGTCTTTCATGACAGATCATTATCTATTGATGACAGCGACCCCGCATAAAGGCGATCCTGCGAATTTTTGCCTGTTTCTTGA
>BLYN01000151.1_pt1 | contig 15248 bp, 15 predicted proteins | sample 7848601 | NCBI WGS metagenome assembly BLYN01 (sample SAMD00058756, study PRJDB5105) | groundwater metagenome | biome: groundwater biome; feature: underground water body; material: groundwater | place: Japan:Gifu, Mizunami | collected 2014-06-26 | depth 300 m m
GGGATATATGATCTCCCCAGAGATCCTTGGAACCCCGAAAGAATTAATAAACAGGTTCTCAACACTTGATAAAGCTCGCTGGACAATTGATATGCAGGACTGGACAGCTTTCATAGATTCCCTTGTGTTATGCCAGTTCACCATGTCCTCAACAGGTACCGATAATTACGCAGATATGTATTCAGCAGCAACAGGTTTTGAATGCGATACATCTGATATCATGAGGATAGGCGCAAGGATCTGGAACCTTGAGCGCATGTACAATCTCAATGCAGGATTTAAAAAGGAAGACGATACTCTTCCATCAAGACTGCTAAAGGAAGGGGCGGCAAACGGGCCTGCAAAAGGGCAGGTTGTAAAGCTTAAGACCATGTTGAACGAATATTATTCCCTGAGAGGCTGGACAAAGGAAGGCGTGCCTGAAGAATGGAAATTAAAGGAGTATGGTTTAAAATGAGGGGGGAATAACATGACCAATAAATCACAAATAAGTGAATTGAGCCTTCCTGAGAAGGTAGTGGAAGATGCCATAGCAGCACAGAAAGCATCTGTTGAATGCATAAAAGAGAACAGGTACAAAGATTTCCTGCTTGAACAATGCCTTCCTTTTATTGAAGTTGTGAGGAATTTCAAGCGCACTCCTGAGCAGTCAAAAGAAGCGATGGACTTATACCAGGCGTCGCTACTTTTGCATTACGATATATTAACATCCCTCACAAAAACCGTTTCTGCTATGGATTGCGCATTTCTGGAATGGCAGCAGACGCCCATCACCCTTGATATAATGTACAAGATGGATAGGGATTTCAAGGATGCGATAGATGTTTTTGTAAATAATATTGAAGAATCGGACGATATAATAGGAATAGAAGCCACGAGAGTCCATAACGGATTCTACGGCATTATATCTTCCATGGACTTTGCGGCTCTTCCTGGAAGCACGTTCTCGGTAATTGCCCAGATTCTCGAAAGGACGCCTATAGCCAAAGAATACAAGCAGGCGATAATGGCATCCAAATCATGGGGTCTTAATGGGATATACGTGTTCGGCGACAGGTACACTAGGGTATTGCAGCGCTGCCGCAATGTGCAAAAAGCAATAGAAGAGGAAAAACGATACTTAAAGATGACATGGAGCGACCCTTCAAAAACGATGATGAAACTGATGGGTACCTTTGGTCACAGCTCGTATAATAGATTGAAATATTTTGAGATGTATGAGAAAAAGTTCACTCCATATGTGAAAGCAGCGTATGATGCAAAAGTGCACATTGCCAATATCCCCATGCTCCCAACCCATGTAGGCGATATAGGACACCATATTGGTCCTTCATATTACCATATATGCAAAGATGATATGTGCCTCGCGATCCTGGAAGCAATCTCACAGGTGGGCTATGATACGATGAGAAGGGCTCTGGGAATGGGAAAGATCCAGAGCCCATTCGATGTTGCCGGTATAGCCACAGGTGCAAGCGCTTCAGCAATGGCAGAAATACTTGCATGGGAGGCTTTTACCCCTGATATGATACAGGACTTGTTCCAGAAGAGATTCCACCACTGGGTGATGGCGCATCCGTATGACAGGCCCATGGTCGGAGAACTTCATATTAACGACTGGCTGGACTTTGCCACACGAGGGGCTTCAATAAACGCGCCTGCTCCAAGAGGCTCGGGCGGAAAGGTGTCAGGCGTCCCGATAGACCTCTCTGCAATAAGATTCAACTCAAAACTGAACAATCCCCAGTGGTACACCTACCCCTACACAGGAATATCGGTTCGAACTAGATCTCTCTTGCGGTTCGTTGACCAGCCGTGCCTGCTTGCGCCTGAGCCGCCAAGTATCGTGGGTATGATAAACGCTACAGTTTTGCATCCTGAACTTCCGATGGCTCCAGTTCAACTTTGCAAGAACTGCGCTACTGCAAGATATGAACCTGCCAAGTGCAATTATTGCATATCTCCAAAACTTAACAGCATGCTATGAAGGTATCAGTTAAAGTGAGGCTGTTTGCAAGCATGAGAGATTATGCCGGAGTGAAAGTCGCAGACGTTGAGGGAAAAAATGTGGGTGAAGTTCTGGATTCTCTTGTGAATGCATATCCTATGTTGAAAATGCAAATTTTCAAAGAGGATGGAGATATTTTGCCCCATGTGCGTGTTTTGCTAAATGGGATAGCAATAAGCGATCTGGATACTGAGCTTAAAACAGGAGATGAGCTTGCGGTTTTTCCGTCTGTTGGCGGGGGTGAAATATTATATGTATAATGCATGAACAATATCAGTTTATGTTTAATGTGGTTAATATAGTCCTCACAGTAAATCTCGATACCATATTAGACCCCAAAGCCATTTCTGAAAAATTGAAGGTCGCCTACCACCCGGATACGTTCGATGGCGTCGTATACCGAATTAAATCTCCAAAATTTACTGCGATTTTTTTGAAAAGAGGTAAAGTGGTCTGCAATCTTAAGAAACTGGAAGACCTTGAACTATGGCAACCTGTATTTGAAGAGATACTGAGGGATTTGGGTATTGAGTTTATACAGGTCAAACCAGAAATACAGAATATCGTCACTGCTTCAGATATTGGAAGGACTCTGGATCTTGACCAACTTGTTGTACAGCTTGGATTTGATAATGTAGAATACAATCCTGAGAGTTTCATAGGACTGGTCTACCGGGTACCAGAATATCACGCTACACTAATGATTTTCAGTAGCGGTAAAGTCAATATCATGGGTACTAAAAAACTTGAAGATGCAAGATTGGCTCTGGATAAATTAAAAGAAATGATAAATATCCAATAAATCTGAAACGAATTTCGAGAGGTTACTGTACATATTACCCCCTTTTTACAATATAATCCAAGGAACTTATAATCTATTCAAAAAAGGAACATTTTGTGGAGCTGTGCCTGGATACCAAGAACCAAGTGATCAGGGAAGATACCATATCCATTGGTTCGCTCAACGCAAACATTGTTCATCCAAGAGAAGTGTTCCGCACCGCCCTGATCGAGTCGGCTGCACACATTATTGTAGCACACAATCACCCATCTGGCGATCCCACGCCGAGCAGGGAAGATATCGATATCACAAAGAAGCTGGTAGAAACGGGGAAGATAATGGGCATTGACGTTCTGAAAGAGAATACCTGCGATAAAGCATTAGAGATATTGCAGGCTACACCAGATGGGGACAAGCTTGCCCCACTCGATTTAAAGCTCGTAGAGAGCGCTGTCAATGGCTTCCTATCTGAAGAAGGTATTAAGGTTTTTAATCAGCTCCACGGAACCTTATGGCAGGGAAATACAAATACACTATGAACAGCCGTGGGCTTATTCAAAAGATGCAAAGGAGAGTGCCCAGGAGCTGAAAAGAAGATGCGACATCCTTGAAAGCAAAGGTATACCACTCAATGTCACCACAGTGATCTGGAGATGAGGGGAGGATGAGTGAAGTGTACGGCTGGATAATAACAAGAGATGTCCTGTTCGAAAAAGGAGACCACAGAGAATGGGAAACAGATGCAACCGGGACAATGGGTGGCCATAATACCACTTTCACAAAGGAAGAGATTAAGAAAGGAGTTGAGCCTCAGGCAAACTTGACGGAATCACCTAAAATTCAAAAATAATTCATATCCGAGCCTTAAATTCCAAAAAATTTTGTAATAACACTCAAAAATGTAAAAGTGTATTTAGGACATGAGGATACAGATAAGGCACACAAAGTTCCATCGATCATACTGAAGATTATTGTTTAGGGATATTCATCAAATGTTGATCCAAGATGGAATCTCAGCAAATCAGTGGGTTCAAGGAAAGACTCATAAGAAGGTAGTAAAATCACTCTATTTCATACATCTTCCCAGACTTTATTATGCAGTCTAAATAAGGACATTGCCGAACTTTACAGAGAACAAGGGAAGTATGACGAAGCCGAGCCATTGTACAGGAGCGTTCTGGAAATATTGGAAAAGTCGCTGGGTGGAAATCATCCCAACATAGCTACTGTCTTAGAAAACCTCGCCGCCCTCCTTCGCAAAACAAACCGCGAGGAGGCTGAAGCGAAGGAGATGGAGGAGCGCGCAAGGGGGATACGGGGAGGAGGGAAGGGGGATTGAAGGAGTTCAGACGAATTTCATTTGATGCCCGCTATTCGTTTTTGGGCGCATAGTAATTTTTCGCGCACGCTCACCACAAAAATCCAAAAAGTATCAGCGGTATTCCTTTTTCTAAATTTCCGGGCTGTGTGAGAACAAACCTGCTGCCAGAAATTCCCTTCAATTGCTTTCTTCTTTTTCCGGCGCCCCCTATTTCAAATGTGATTTTTTCGTCTTTTTGGAACACAACATAATCCGGCAGTTTTTCACCTCTTACGCTTTTCAGGTAATTCACATCCACATCAATATTTGAAATGTGGTGAATAAAGAACTCTTCGCGAATGGCGCATGTGATCTTGTCATCCTCTGTGCCTTCGGAAAAATATGACCTGAAGGGGAGTCGGTAAAGGATTTTCGGCTCCATCGTTACATTCGGGCCGTAGGGAAGCATGACCTTCAAAAGGAACGCCTGCTCCAATAATCCGATATATTCCTGCGCCTTGTATTTTGTTATTCCCGTATTGCGCGATATTACAGAATAATTGCAGACATCAACCGGGGAGCGGCTTATGAACCGCAGAATATTGCCGATATTGATTATATCCTCCATGTTTAGCTTTCCATATATCAAAAGGTCGTGGTTGATTATTTTTTCGACAATATTACGTATGGTCTGTGCAAATGGAGCGTCCAAAGTAGATGGAAGGGCACCCCGAATACAAAATTCGTGAAACTCCGGCTCAAAAGTATAGACTTTCCTGTAAAGTTCCCGGTATTTGGTCAAAATATCATCAAGGCTCATCTCATCCACAAGAGTATTTTTCTTGAAAAATAGGTACTCTCTGAAAGAAAACGGGAACATGTTTATGATCACAACTCTTCGTGAAAGGTCGTATTTGCTGCGGATGATATCGATGGATGCCGAAGACGTGAATACGAGCTTGATGTCTAAAAAATCGTATATTTTCTTGATTTCCATCTGCCAGTTCGCATGGTTGTGAATTTCATCTACTAAAAGATATTTTATCTTGTAATTGCTGCTCAGTTCCTTTGCAAGTTCGAAAAGGCTTATACCGGGTAGAAGTGCATCCAGGCTTATGTAAAGTGAATCCTCAAGCTCTCTTGAAAGTTGCCTTAGCAATACTGTTTTTCCCACGCCCCGCAGCCCTGCGATTCCTATGAACAGCCTGTTTCCGAGAAGCTTTTTTACATCCTCGTAGACAAACCTCTTTTTGTCAAACTTTGTGGCGCTTTCCTTTGCCAGATTATGCAGTTCCAGTATATTCTCCATCTGTGTCGGTGGAATCATGTAATAATTATCGGCTGGAAAATAGATAAGCATTTCGGTAAATATTTTTGTCAGAATGCATGTGTTTTGATAAATGTTTTTGTCAGAATACGTTATAGATATATATACCTGGGATTTTGTAAATTAGTCAGCAAACGAATGGCACACAGATGACACGGATTGGGCGGATTTTCACGGATAATCCAATCGTGTATCCGCGTCATCCGCGAAATCCGTGTTCCTGTCAGGCTGCACCCTTTACTTCGTAAGCAGTTTTGAATTTATCAATAAGATATTCTTTCTTTTTTTCAGCTAATATCCTGCTATTTCGCCCCAACCCATTCGGTGAATGCGCCAACCACTGCATCTTCTTTCTTGAGACCTTTTTTAATGTATTTTTCAAAAAATCATCCTGACAAAAATCACCGCAAAGTTCGCAGAACGCAAAGCGTAGTTATGATAGTCTTTGCGAACTTTGCGTTCTTTGCGGTGAGATTTCTATGTTACCCCAACGGCTCAGCTTGCACCAACGCTAATACACCAGCATGAGCAGTCATGTTGTAATCCAATTAATATCAATACTTAATAAGGTTAGAATCTGATTTATATCTTTCGGATATGATCCAATAATTCCCTCCTGATCCCCGCCCTTCTGGCAGCATCCTCCTCATCCTTATAAGGTCTTCCCATCACTATCTTCCCTGCCTGTTTTTTCCCAACGCCCGGGATCTGTTCTAAAAGCTTCAGCGGCGCCCTGTTAATGTCAAAAGGCACAGGGATACCTGTTATCGACCTGTACCCGTGGTCTGTCACCATGACATCATAGAACCTGTTCAACTCTACCTGCGCCGGGATGCCCACAAGAAGCGGGTATGTACCAAGCTGCCTTCCGAATGTGATCTTATCGATAATTTCAGTGCGGACATCTTTTAGAACCGTCCCGACTGGCGCAACGCGCCGCAGCATCGGCATGTCTATTTCATTTCGCATTTTTTCCTTGTAGCGCAGGAAAAGTTCCTTATGCTTTGCCGCAAGTTCTTCATATCCCTGCATGGGCGTCCCTGCAAAGGTCATCACCTGCCTGATATTCACACGGCGTACCAAAAGACCGCTGTCAAGCACCTTCTTCATGAACTCGAAGTTAAGCTCGAAAGTCTTCTTTGTCTCGTCCTTTAGACCGCGGACAAAGTTAATGCCCGGAAGAAGCTCAGGAAGACCGCTCTCCCCCCGCGCCGCGCCGACTTCGTTCAGGAGCTTTATAGCTTCGAAGACTTCATCAGGTGAAGCTTTCAGGTCATTCGCCCTGATAACGTCCGGGTCAGCGGTCTCCATGCCCAGCGCAGCCACATCCCCTGCTGTATGGTATTTCACGATTATCTCTGCTATCCTTCGCGACTCTTCGGGGAACCTGGCAAGTGTTACAGGGTTCGCATTATCCATATGGAGCACTTTGAGCTCAGGTGCAGCATTGCGGATCCCACGGTATAGCTCTTCGATCGCTGCAGGCTCTGGAACGCCTCCTATTGCCCTGTACATGAAAAGGTCGGGCTGCCTTCCGAGCCTGAAATACCGTGCCCCGTGAGCATGCAATGCCGATACTTCCATTACTACATCTTTTATCTCGCGGTAATCCGGCTTCCCATAGAATGGCTCGGTGCAGAAGGAACAGTGAGAATGGCGGGGGCAGCCCCTGTATGTCTCAAGCTCGCACATAACATAAGGAAAATCAGGGTGATGCCTGATAATGAACGCCCCCTTCTCACTCCAGCGCGCTATCTCCGCTGTGGTCCGCATCCTGTGCCCCACGCTGTCAGGGTCAGAGAGGACGTCCAAAAAATCATAAACGAATGCCTCTATATCTTTTTTTGCAAGCAAAAACCCTGTTACTGCCAGTTCTTTTGCAGACGTGCCGCCTTCTTCCCCGAATCCGAGCCTGACAGGTCCTCCCAGGATCTTTGTGCCTTCCAGATGAGAAAGCTCCTTAAGCTCATTCCTGCTTATCGGGGTAGCTCGCAGGTATTTTCCCGGTACTGTCATCCCTGCCACGACGATCGTAATATCAAACCTGAGCTTCTCCTTCTCTGCACGAAGCTGGTCTATCGTGCAGTAGGAAATATCCTCTCTCGGTATGCCTTTTTCAATCATGGCACCTGCTATATACCTGGGATACGGCGCCATATAGGGCGGAACGCCCAGGCAAGCGGGTTCATCCACATAACCATCTATTATAAGAGCGCGCATAGGTTATCTTTATCTTACTTCAATTTTAATTAACCTTCGATGACTGACATTTTTGAGATTGCGCGCAAAGCCCTGGGATACGCAGAAAAAGCTGGCGCTGACGAAGCCGAGATATACTGCATCAGGGGAAGGTCCGTAACGATCGATGTACAGAAGGACGAGATCGACCTTGCGAAAGAAAGCCTTATCTCAGGCATAGGGATACGGGCTATCGTGAAAGGCGCAGTTGGCTTTTCAAGCACCAATGACCCGTCGCGTGTAGAAGAGGCGTGCATCCTTGCTGTGAAATCTGCTCGTGTCAGGAAAGGAGACCCGGAGTGGTCTGGTCTTCCTGAGAAAAAAGAGCGTCCGGTTGTCAGGGACATCCTCGACCGAAGGATAGTAAACATCGACATCGAGTCCTGTATAGAGCATACTGCACGGATGATAGAAGGAGCAAAGAGCGTACCGTTGGTATCGCCTACGTCTGGAAATTTCATGAGCCTGAACTCGACAACTCTTATCCTGAACTCCAATGGCGTTGAGGTTGAAGAGAAGGATACCTTTGTCAATGCTTCCATAGATACATCCACAAAAGGCGCGGAAATGTCTACAGGATCGGAATTTGACGCTTCAAGGATGCTTGACATCGATTTTTACAGGATAGGAGAGAGCGCGGCGCTTCTTGCTTCCAGGTCGCAGAACGGGGTGCGCGCCGGAACCGGGGACATGACCGTGCTCCTTGGGCCCCTGGCTTTTTCCGATATTCTTGAAAATACCTTCCTGACATCACTGAACGCAGATAACGTACAGAAAGGCAGGTCAGCCCTGATAGGAAAAATGGGAAGCATGATAGCGCATGAAAAACTATCACTTATAGACGACGGCACACTTTCAGGCGGGATAGGGACAGCATCCACAGACGATGAAGGGACGCCGTCAAGAATAAATGAGCTTGTGAAGAATGGCTCGCTAATGTCTTTCATTTACGACTGCTATACTGCGGGAAAAGAGAAAAGAGAAAGCACGGGCAACGCCGTGCGCGGTTCGTTCACCTCCACACCGTCAATAAGTATCCGCAACCTGATCGTTGATTACCCGAAATCAGATATTTTAGGCGAAACAAAGGATGGCGTGATCGTCAATACCGTGATAGGGGCGCATACGGCAAATCCCATATCAGGGGACTTTTCAGTTGAAGCCCGGAATTCATTTTTGATAAGGGACGCAGAGGTAGCGTCGCCCATAAAGTCGATGATGATATCAGGGAATATCTTTGAATTATTGAAAAATATCGACGGCGCTGGAAAGGATATAAGAAGAGTGGGTAATATCATCACACCGGCACTGAGGGTGTCAAAAATGAAGGTAATTGGGTAGCTGCATTTATAAAATCTTCAAGTTGATGACGCGCCTCTTCCTCACGCATCTGCTGCGGGGGATGCTTCATGAAATATGCGGAAGCGGGTAATATCGGGCCCCCGATCTTCCTGTCAAGAGCAATTTTCGCCACGCGGACGGCGTCCACAACGACCCCGGCGCTGTTCGGGCTGTCCTCCACCGAGAGTTTCAGGTCAAGATAAGCCGGTACATCGCCAAAGAGTTTGAAATCTATCTTCAGGTGGCATATCTTGTTGTCATTAAGGCTGTCGATGCAGCCATTGGGTCCTGCATACACATACGCATCGTAAGGTATCTGCGACGCCACGGATTCGGTCTTTGAGATCTTCTTGGACTTAAGCCTTAACTGGTCAGTCATATTCCTGAAATCCGTATTCCCTCCCACGTTCAACTGATACGTGCTGTTTATCCTGGCGCCCCGGTCTATTATCATCTGGATCAGGGTGCGGTGGATTATCGTAGCGCCCACGAGGCTTTTTATGTCGTCCCCAATGACGGGGAGACCTGCATTCATGAACTTATCAGCCCACTGCCTGTCGGATGCGATGAACACGGGGATGCAGTTGATAAATCCGCATCCAGCCTCCAATGCCTGGGACGCATACCATTTGACCGCTTCCTCAGAACCCACTGGCAGGTAATTTATTAAAACATCTGCCTTTGATTTTTTCAAAACAGATGCAACATCTACCGGTTCCTGCGTATCATCTACACGGAAATAATCCTTCATGTGAGGCGCAACGCCATCAAGCACCTGCCCTTTCATCACCTCAACACCCAGTTCAGGAATGTCTGAAAACCTTTTTGTACAATTCGGCTCTGAAAAAAGAGCCCTGGACAGATCATTCCCGATTTTTCTTTTGTCAACATCGAATGCAGCCACTGGTTTTATATCAGATATCAGATAGCCACCGAGGGAATTGTGCATAAGACCCGGGACATGGTCGTCAGAAGCTTTTACATTTTTGTAGTACTCAAGTCCCTGAACCAGCGATGACGCGCAATTACCTGCACCTGCGATTGCTATTCGAATGACTGCCATTTTAATACCCATTCAGTCATAACTTTTATCTGACTTAAAAGTTGTTATTTCAGTGTTTCTTTGACAAATGCGATTCTCTGGAAGATCGTGATAAAAGAAAGGATAGTCACTAAGAGAACTGCCCAGTTTACCATGTTAAGGAACGCGCCAAAAATCAGTATCACCATCCTGACAGCCCTTTCTCCAACACCAACGGAAGCGGTGGCCCCGGCAGCCTCTGCGCGCGCTCTCGTGTAGCTTACCATTAACGAACCCACTATTGCCAGTGAACCGAGGAACCAATAAGGAAAAGGGGGGAACGAGGTCAGACCTGCGTACATCGCTCCGATCAGAACTGCTGCGTCCGCAAACCTGTCGCAGACCGAATCAAGAAAACCTCCAAAGCAGGTCATCCTTTCGTTTTCGCGTGCAACCGCCCCGTCGAGGGCGTCAAAGAGACCGCTCATGAGAAGAAAAAACCCGGCAGCTATGAGTTCACGCCTTGCGAAATAAAACGCTGCAACAATGCTGACCAATAGACCCAGCAGGGTCAGGGTGTTAGGGTTCACTCCCACGATCTTTTTTGCGAAAGGTCGAAGCGCATCCCTGAAAACCATTTTTATCATATCGAGCATTGGTTTTCTATTACCCTGCGAGATAATCAATATTGCTTCTTTCTATTTTATAACTTGCAAAACGTTTTTGAGGTCCATCATACTAATATAGCCTTATAGACATCAATAAAATAAATGTTTCTGATACTATGAACATAATTGATAGAAAATTATTAAAATTCATCCAGGATGGAATCCCAATAGCCCCTGAACCCTTTAACCAGACGGCAAAAGAGCTTGGAATATCCGAAGATGAGGTTATAAGCAGGCTTGCCGGAATGATAAAAGAAGGCGTCATCCGGCGCTTTGGCGCGTCTATAGGGCACAGAGCCATTGGAATAACTGCAAACGCTATGTGCACATGGAACGTGCCTGATGATAAGGTTGAAGAGGTGGGAGCGCTCATGGCAGGTTTTGCCGAAGTCACGCACTGCTACGAACGCCCGCGCTACCCGGGCTGGAAATATAACCTCTTTACCATGATACATGCTTATTCGCGCGACGAATGCGAAAAGGTTGCAAAGGAGATCTCCATTGCAACAGGAATAAGGGATTATAGCATTCTTTTCAGCGAGAGGGAGTTTAAAAAGACCGGTGTAAGGTTATGAAGAGGTTTCTTCCTCTGATGCTTGACCTGACAGGAAAGGAAGTGGTCATATTTGGCGCAGGTGCGGTGGGGGAACGGAAAGCCTTGTTTTTTTCAATGGTAGCAGAGGTTTCTGTTATCAGCAGGGATTTCACTCCCGCTCTTGAGAGGCTTTTTGAGGATGGAAAAATAAAGCTTATAAAGGTTCAAGACCTCACTGATGATGAGATACTCAGGCACATGAAAAACGCTTTTATTGCTATCCCGGCCACCAGCGATGCCCTTATGAATGAAAATATCGCTTCCATTGCAGACAGGAGCGGGAAACTCGTCAACAGGGTAGATGACATGGGGGATATCATTGTCCCATCTGTCATCAGGCGGGGGGATATCGTGATCGGGATATCCACTCTCGGTCAGAGCCCTGCGCTTTCAAAATTCATAAGGCAGAGGCTCGAAGAGGTCATTACGCCCGAGTTCTCGCAGATGGCGCGTCTCCAGAATGAGTCCAGGGAAATGCTGAAGTCGAAGGTCAAAGACCAGAAGAAACGCAGCGAGATACTGTGGAATATCATTAATGATGATGAAGTATGGAGCGCATTTGGCGAATCTTATGAAAAAGCATATAAAGTAGCTTTAAAACATATAGATAGGATAGGAAAACGTTATGACTGAAATATCCAGCATGCTTATCACGCATACCAGGGCGAGCATAGAAGAGATGGAAGGCGCGTGGCACGGCGGGATCGAGCAGCTTTTATTGCGTCTTAAAATGCAAGAACTCGTTGAGGAGTGCGCAGTGCTCAAAACATGCAACCGCGTTGAAGTATATGTTGTCTCGCCCAAAGGGAGCAAAGTGCTTTTTGAGTTCGCAAAACACATGAAAGTATCATCCAGGATAGTTGATTTTCTAGACAATGATGAGTCGCTGCGGCACCTTCTGCGGCTGACTTGCGGTCTTGAATCCATGATAGTCGGGGAAGACCAGATCCTCGGTCAGGTGAAGGAATTATACGCGCTTGCAAAGAAGGCCAGTACAACGGGTAAGACTCTCGATACCGCCTTCAGTAAAGCGATCCAGGTGGGGAAACGCATCAGGAATGAGACCGGAATAAATAAAGGTTCGGTCTCCATCGGTTCTGCCGCCGTGGAACTCGCAGAAAATACCCTTGGAGGGTTGAATGGAAAGACGGTTATGGTCATAGGTGCGGGCGAGATGGGGACGCTTGTTGCAAAAGCACTTGCCAATAAGAACATCAAAGTAATTTATGTTGCGAACAGGACTTTTGAGCAGGCAGAGGCTCTGGCATGCGAGTTGAATGGAAATGCTGTAAAATACGAAGCCATTGAACATTTCATCCTGAAGTCCGATGTGGTAATAAGCGCCACATCAGCTCCACATTTTGTTCTTACGCATGAATTAATGTCCCGCGTAATGGAAGAACGGAAAAAGGATATCATGCTTATAGATATCGGAAATCCCAGGAATATCGAGAGCAGCGTAGGGGAAATACCTGATGTAAGGCTATTTAATATCGATAACCTGAAAAGCATCAGCGAGGCGAACCTTGCAAGGAGGAAAGATGAAGCCAGAAAGGCAGAGCTCCTTATCGAGGAAGAGCTCGAATTGCTCAAAAAGCAATACAAGCGCCAGCAGGCTGACAGGATAATCTCAGCCCTTTATAAAAGGGTTGAACAAATAAGGGGAAAGGAATGTGAGGAAGCGATAAATAAACTCATGTCGAGGCATACCATCGGGGAGATCGAACGCACGGTGCTGGATGACATGACGCATTCCTTTGCCAACCAGATCCTTGCAGAACCCACCAAGATCCTCCGCAGCGCCGCGGAGCATGACGATGAAAGATTTCTGGATACTGTGGCCGAACTGTTTAAATTGAATGGCGCTAAAGGAAAAAAGCAGGTCGAATAAATTGTTTGTGCCCTGAGAGGAACAGATTTATATAGAGAATTTGCATATTATATGTAGGTGTTCGAATGAGGCTCAGTAAGACAAACATTTTTCTAATTGGTATCGTGCCAATTATATTTGGATTGATCGTAGTATACAACTATTTTGTCTCTTTAGATATATTATATCAGGGGGGTCTGACCGTCTATAGGGTACACGGCCAGCTTGTCGTCATCGGGATAGCTGGTTTTTTAGGAATGACTGTTTACTGGAGTATCCTTGTTTATTACATTTATATGATGCAGGAGAACGAACTCCTTATTCAGGATAATTTCAACCAGCTTGCAGGCAGTGGTACAAAGCACCTGGAAAACGCCAAAAATCTGATAGGACAGGTTCTGGAAGACATCAAGACAAGAGAAAAATTGAAATTATAATGGCAGCGGAGATATGCTGCCCGAAACCTATTTCCCTGAGCCTCCCCAGGATAAACCGCCTCTTCTTATCATATGTGGCGACCATCTGCTTCACATGCTCCTGCGGGCCCGCAGCGCCGCTATACCTGCGTGCTGGACAAAGCTGTTGGATGTCATCTTCTGCGTCATAGAATCGGGTTCAGGGCTGAATCCATCTTCCTCGTTGGTATAGACGAACACAGGCTTCCCGCCCTGGTACTCCACGAAGTTGGGGTAGCAGGCGTAATAGGGGTTTGACATAATGACTTCATCGTCGTGCTCAAGAAGTCCCATGAATAAAAGCAGCATGGCAGGGCTTGTTCTCGATGTTACGATGACCTGACCTTCACTGATGTCAAGACCGAACCTGCTATTATAATACTCAGCAACAGCTTCGCGCAGTTCAGGAATGCCCAGGCTGTGGGTATATTTTGTTTCGCCTGCTTTCAAAGCAGCCATCGCCGCTTCGCAGATATGCGGCGCTGTGGGAAAATCCGGCTCGCCTATCTCAAGATGGATGATGCTTCTGCCTGTGCGTTCGAGTTCATGCGCGCGCTCGAGCACTTCCATAACGTGGAATGGGGGTAGATTTTCGGATTTGCGGGAGAACATAAACTTATGATTTCATGCGGTCATAGTTTTTATAATTTTATGCACCGTCAGATTTAAGTAACATGGAAACAAAAATTATCTGGTGCAGGTGACTTCGCAGGAAATGGTAAGCCATGTGGGTAAGGCTTGCAGCGCACCTTTATAGTCGCCCCACGTTGAAGCCCTGCACCCGAAGCATAACAGGAGGGATAATCATGGATACTCCTGAAAAACACTATATACAGGCCCCGTACTATTTGTACGGGGTATACCGGTGACTTGAAGCACAGGAAAGAAAGAATAATAAAAAGGACGTCAAAAATATAGTTTTCCTCATAACAATAGATAAATTATAACCTTCGATGAATAAATTCGGTGCAACAAATCTGCGTTTATCTGCGTTCATCTGCGGTTTAAATAAATCTCAAAAGACATGGCAACCTGATTTTGGATTGAAATTAGAATCCAGTGGTTCTTTTTCATTTATTATGCATTTGCATTGAAAAACGTTAATCTGCGGCTGGATTTGTGGGTATGATCGTTATTGATTGCTATGGGGTCTGAAGAAAAGGAACCGCAGATAAAGACGCCCAGAGTCACGCCTCTGGAGGGCGTGTACACGTCAACCGTTGCGCCAGTTGACGTCGCACACACGTATCGCTCACGCCATACGTGGGCGCGGAGTCGAGAACCCGCAGGGTTTCGGCGTGATGAACGCAGATTAAATGCTTCGTTTCAATAAAATATGGTGTGAATTAAATAATTTTGCACTGTAATTATCTGTGGTTTGTTTTTCATAAGTTTAGCGAAGTTCCCAAGTATCGGAAACCACAGCCCTGAACAGCCAGTAAACCAGAAGTGGCCTTATCGTGATGTGACGCTCCCGTCACAAGCGGAAACTTGAATAAGCAAATAGTTCCGTATAAAAACAGAAATCTATATATATTGTTCTGTACAAAAACAATATTGGAATTTCAATGAATACTGCAGAAATGGTATTTGAGGAATGGAAAACATACGCCGGGAAAAGGCGCTGAAGAAGCGGGCGCTTGA
>BLYN01000152.1_pt1 | contig 15215 bp, 25 predicted proteins | sample 7848601 | NCBI WGS metagenome assembly BLYN01 (sample SAMD00058756, study PRJDB5105) | groundwater metagenome | biome: groundwater biome; feature: underground water body; material: groundwater | place: Japan:Gifu, Mizunami | collected 2014-06-26 | depth 300 m m
CCAAGAAAATCAAAGGAAGATCAAGCAGGATATTGAGACAGGAATTCCCGCATCTTCGGGAATGGTGTAAGGACCATCTCTGGGCTCCCGGCTGCTACCACGGCTCTGTCGGGCAGGGCTGGGAAGTGGTTGAGAAATACATTTCCTCGCAGAACTGTACTGCCGGAGAAAAAGCTTTATAGGCAAAAAACGTTATCAAGCCCTGTACCTTAAGTACGGGGTATAGGTGACTGTTTAAAATTATGAGGAAGTAACAGACATGGAAAAATTACATCTACCAATAATAATTGAAATAGATGAAGATGGGTATTACATAGTAAGTTGCCCCGTGTTCAAAGGTTGCCATTCATATGGCGAAACTATAGATGAGGCGCTGGAGAATATAAAGGAAGTCATAGAGATGTGCCTTGAAGAAACGAAGGTCGAAGAGCTTAATAAGTTTGTAGGATTTAGAGAATTAGAAGTTGCTCAGAATGCCTAAACTTCCTATATTCAAAGGCAAAGAACTTATAAAGTTCTTAGAATATTTAGGCTTTCAAGTTACCAGAACTAAAGGTTCTCATTCAAGATTGAAATCGGTAGACGGAAGGGCGACCAGTGTTCCTGTACATGCAAATAAGGATATCCCTAAAGGGCTTTTGCGCAAGATAATACGAGAAGATCCGGAAATGAAATTAGAGGAATTTACTGAACTGTATTCAAAATACAGAGGAAATAAATAAAAACTGTTTTTGAAGGAAATCCTGCGCCTGAAAAGAAAAGCAAAAGCCCAAAAAACTGATAAGATGTCCAATCCACGCCGGGGATGCCTCGTTTTTCAAAACGAGGTCGTGTGACGCGTGCCTTGAAGCGCAAGAAAGAAAGAATGAGCAAACAGGACATCAAATATGAATGTAACGGCACTATGTCCACCGGGGTTAAAATCCCACTGCGCAGGTCTGCTCCTGCGTAAAGAAAACGGGAAGTGCGATACTGCGAAGTATTGTGCGGAGTTCCCTAATATCGGCAGCCACAGCCCTGAACACAAGTGAACCTGTAGTGGCCTTAGTATGAACCGACACTCCGTCACTAAGTGGAAGGTTGGGCAGCGACACCGTATGCCTGTCGTGCCTGGGTTCTTTCCTACAAATTGCGCCACAAAAATTTTACAATACCATTCCTACCACGACACGACCCTGTCATACTCAAAAAGCATCTTAACTATCCTGTCGTACCCCACACATTCATGTGCAGTAACCCCTCTTGCCTGCGCATCATCTCTGCACGCACAGGCTTTCAATTCTGGATCCAGATACACGGCATCATGCAGCAGGAGCAGCGCCACATCATGTTCCACACCCTGCGCCTTCGCTATTTCGATGGGTGTCGTCTCATTCGGGTTCCTGATAATATGCAGTATCTTCATAATCAAAATGGTATCACGATATCTGAGCCAGTTATTTTTCTCACTATCTCATCCCGTTCCACTGCTTTCACATTCGAAACAAGGCTCTTTATCCCTCTTTTTTCCAGCGACTGTTTGTCAGCCAGCAGGGTGCATTTGAGCATTGAAAGCGCCTCGAATTCCTTTTTTAGCGGCTGGACATGTATCAGTTCAGATTTTGCGGGAGCCGCCGAATACACGCCGTCGTCCATGAAAATAACAGTGACCTTATCCTCGCGCAGAGTAAGCCCCACGCTCATGCGCAGCGCCTCTGCATTCCTGCGCGTGTTCAGCGGAAGGTTCCGCACTATCACCGTTATCTTCTTCATAGCTCACCCGAAAGATATGAACCTGTCCACATCGCCCGCAATGCAGGCATGGTCGTACTGGCTGCCGAACAGTATTCTATCAACCTTCCCGACTTTTCGCTGCTCTGCGTTCATCGCGCACACTGCGATGCTAACGCCTTTACCTGCAAGCTCTGCGAACTCCTTTTTATGAACATTATACACGCCGTCGTACATCAAAAAAACAGACACTTCATGACCCTGCTCAAGCGCAGCCCTGCTAATTGCAATAACCGTATTGGTATTCTCATTCTCAGGGCTTGAGGTCAGAAGTATCCCGAGCTTCATGATTCTGCGTATATCTCTTCCTGCACAGATGTTATCTTTGGTTTTTCACCGCATACAGGGCATTCCTTGTTCCAGCGCATCTTGATCTCATCAAAGCTCATGTTGAGCGCGTCATAATAAATAAGCCTGCCCACAAGCAGCTCGCCTATCCCGAGCAGGTATTTCACGACCTCGGTCGCCTGTATCACTCCGATTATCCCCGGCAGCACCCCGAGCACGCCAGCCTGCTGGCAGCTCGGCATCATACCCGGTGGAGGCGCATGTTCGAACAGGCAGCGGTAGCACGGTCCCTTGTGCGGTATTATCGTGGTGACCTGTCCCTCGAACCTGTAGATGCTGCCGTGAGAAAGCGGTTTGTTAAGGAGCACGCACGCATCGTTAACGAGATACCGTGTCGCAAAGTTATCCGAGCAGTCCACAACAATATCATATTCTCTGAAAATATCTTCCACATTATGGGCATTCAACCGTTCAATGTATGTGTTTACCTGTACATCAGGATTGAGATTGTTCACGAACTGCTTCGCAGATTCTACCTTGTGCTTTCCAACGTTGCCGCCGTGAATTACCTGCCGCTGAAGGTTGCTCAGGTCAACGGTATCATCGTCCATGATGCCCAGCGTCCCTATGCCTGCAGCAGCGAGGTATTCGATCAATGGCGAGCCGAGACCGCCTGCGCCTATGCATAATACCTTTGATGAAAGGAGTTTTTTCTGTCCTTTTCCGCCAACCTCTGGCAGGATGATGTGACGCGAGTATCGCTTTATCTGTTCTTCGCTGAATCCGCCTAACATTTTTTCACCTTATTATTACTGGGAGTATTATTTGCCCCACTAAAGTATTACTACCATAAATAATTTGTGGTTATTCTTTGTATTATATTGTATTACAACATCTGTATTGGCACAGGAGTAATGCAGAGCAGTCCAAGGGCAAATGTGAGCACCCCAATTATCATCCTCTTCCTGTCAAGCGGGATATCGTCATTTAGAGGTCTGGGATGACCTGCGGCAGAAAAAATGAGCAAAAAAACGCTCCAGAATATCCACACGAAACCGTTTGTTTTCAGGAATATTATCAAATAAGCGCCTATAAAGAACAGGACAGAAGGCAGTACCGCTGAAACGCGGGATGCTTTTTCACCCATCATGGCGCGAAGGACATGACCGCCGTCCAGTTGCCCGACAGGGATGAGGTTCAGGGCGGTCACGAGCATCCCTGCCCACCCCGCAAAAGCAATAGGATTCATAACAAATGAATCGGGGGTAGGAAAAAAGCCCATTATAAACCCGAAAAGAGGCGGTATACCCAGTGCAATAGCATGTTCTTCCTGAGTGAACTGTAGTGGGGGCTGAAGAAGACCTATGACAGTAACAACCACAGACGCAAAAAGCCCTATCAGAGGACCAGAGACTCCCACATCGAACAGCGCCTTTCGCCCGGGTATAGGACCTCTGTGCTTGATGACAGCCCCCATTGTCCCGATAATGGTGGGGATAGGGATGAAATAGGGCAGAGAGGTTCGCATCCCGTGCTTTTTCGCAACAAAATAATGTCCTGCTTCATGCGCGCCCAGCACAGTCATGATGGCTATCGTGAACGGTATCCCCTTCAGGATATCAAAAGGGGCGTTTTCAAGGTCTGCTCCGTAAAGCAGCGAACCCACGAACATGGTAGTAAAAAATGTGGCGATCAACAGCGCAACATTTATCCATCTGCGCTCCTTGACCGGACCGAACGGTGAAGCCATAAGCACATGCTCTCCCAGTTCATACCCTACCGAGAATTCAAAACCCTTTTCAGCAAAAACAGTCCAGAGTTCCTGGTATATTATCCTGATATCCTTTTTCGGAAGCCCGAAGAAATAGATTTTGCCGTCTTGCTGCCGTATTTCATATATGGAGAAATAAGGGCTTATCTTTTCAGCAAGTTCATCCGCAGCTTTTGACCTTTGAAAACCGTTCATTTATCTTAATACTCTAAATCCTGCCTAATGAATGTAACCATGCCAAGGAAAAGCAATATCACAGAAACGGCAGTCAAAATATTGAAATAATCAGCAAATACAGAAGGGTTATAAACCGCCATCAGCTCAAGGGTAAAAGGAGAAAGCCAGGTGAGCTTTTCAAGGTATATCAGATAATCCGTGCTGTTGTTCGTCAGGTTCAACACGAACTCAATGAATGGTATCATAATCCACAAAGAGGTCAGCATAGCAGTGACTGTGACTATCTTCGTCCCTGCCCATGAGGCTTTCTTCTCGTTTTTCAACAATACTGAAACAAACATGCCTGCTGATGCATACAACATCGCATTGATGAAAAGCACCTGCAGTACCAGTATGCCAGCATTATATGCAGAACTGAACAGGGACGTGAAAACCCATTCTGTAATGAAATAAAAGAAAAGTATCATAGGAAGCGTCAAAAGGAGAAGCCCGATGAACTTACCGAGGTATATCGAAGGTCTTGTCTGTGGACTTGATGCCATGATATAAAGTGTCTTTTTTTCATCCTCCCCTGCGATGGTGGTGCTGGCTTTTTTAATTATCTGGTTGCCCATGAAGGTGAGGCTGAGCATGAGAGGGAACAATATGAAGAATATTACCCCGATAGAGACTGGAAAAATCATTGTAGGAATTTTGCCTGACATAACCTCGGATGCCGACGTTACTGCAAAGGATACCATATACAGCATTACATCGGTCATGGGATTATTTTCGTATTTGAACGCCATGAGCGACCGGTCGATTCTTAAATCTACGTACGTTTGGGTAAAAAGACTGTACGTTGATATGAAGACAAGCACAACAAACCAGATATACGATTTTAAGAAACCTTTAATAAGGCGCTTTGTTTCACTATAGACGAGGGATAGAAAGCCTGAAATGTAAGACAGCATATTTATTTCTCCACTGGATGATACTTCGCAAAAATGTCATCGATCGAGATCTTCACAGGTCTTGCGTCCATGATATCAGCGGCGCTGGCGGCTATCCTGATAATATCCGGGATTTCAGAATCGTTCTTATAATGCACATATATCGATTCGCCGCTGACAGTTACCTTTACCCCGTTCTTTTCAAGTTCAAAAAGCAGTTTCTGGGTCTGCCCCGCATCATAGAGTTTGATCTCAATAGCTCCCTTGCCTATCTGCTGCCTGAGAGATGCCATTTCACCGTCCACTATGACAGAGCCGCTTCTCAGGACTGTTACGCTGTTGCACAGCCCGTCCACAGTATCAAGGTCCTGCCCTGTAAGAAGGACGGTCTTGCTCGATGCAAGAAGGAACTCTTTTATCCTTTTTTGTGAAACCGGGTCAAGACCTGCCATAGGCTCATCCAGAAGCAAAACAAGAGGGTTATGAACGCATGCCATTGCAAAAGCAACATTTTTCTCCATAGCCTGGGAGAAACGGTCAAGCCTCTGGTCAGCAACAGCTTCAAGCCCTGTTTGCTTAATGATGCTTTCAATGATGTTCCTGTCATGTATCCCGTGAAGCGAGGCTGCAAAACCGACAAGCTCCCTGGCTGTGTAATCGTTCGGGAGATGGGGCGTCTTTGGAACGCAGCCGATTATTTTCCTGATGTGTAAACCCTTTCCCAGCGGGATATTGTTAATAGTTGCCTCGCCCGAATCAGGTCTGACGAGGGTCGAAAGTAACCTGAGCACGGTGGTCTTTCCGCAAGCCTCAGGACCGATGAGCCCGTGAATGGCGCCTTTTTTTACATGAAGGTCAAGGTCTTTTATGGCTATTGTTTTTCCGTATTTCTTATTCAGCTTGCGTGCGACTATCATTTATTCCTGGACCCCAGAGGAACGAATTTCGTGCCGTAATACAGCATCCCTTTCTCGCTCTCCTCACCCAGCTTCCTGAAAGCTGATTTTACCTTCATGCCTATATGGATATCGTTATGGTCGCATATCACCTGCGAGGTAAGGCGGGGACCTTCGTCAAGTTTGATTATTGCCAGTATGTAAGGTGTCTGCTTCTCGAAATCCTTTGTAGAGCTGTGCACTATCGTGTACGTCACCACTTCGCCTGTGCCATTGAATTTAAACGGTACTGACCTGCTGCTGCGCCTGCATTTCGGGCACAGGTTCCTTGGCGGATAATAATATTCACCGCATTTTTCACAGTGCGTTCCGATAAGATTGTACAGGTTCTTGAGCCTTCTCCAGAATCTTGCAACTGTCATGGTTACCTCCCGAAAATATGGATAACTGCAGTGCCGCCTGAGCCTCCCACGTTATGCGTAAGACCTGTCTCAGCGCCGTCGATCTGACGTTTGCCAGCATCACCGCGAAGCTGCAATGCGATCTCGACCGCCTGCTTGACGCCTGTGGCGCCGACAGGATGACCGCATGCCTTAAGACCGCCTGACGTGTTAATGGGTATCTTTCCTCCGATAGCGGTCATGCCTTCCATGGAAGCCTTTCCGCCGTCTCCCTTTTTCACGAAACCCAGGTCTTCGATGGCGCAGATCTCTGCGATGGTGAAGCAGTCATGCACTTCTGCGAAATCGATATCTTTCGGAGTAACTTTTGCCATTTTATATGCTCTTTTCGCAGCGGCGACCGTGGCATCAAGCGTGGTTATGTCCGGTCTGTCGTGAAGCGAGAGCGTGCCGCTTGCCTGGGCTGACGCTTTTACATATATGGGGGTATCAGTATACTTTTTTGCAATTTCGGCAGGAGCAAGAACGACCGCGGAAGCGCCGTCTGTGATCGGCGAGCAGTCAAAGACATGCAGCGGGTCTGCCACCATGACGGAATTGAGAACTGCATCGATGGATATCTCATTCTGGAACTGCGCTTTTGGGTTCATACTCCCATTATGGTGGTTCTTGACAGCCACAGAAGCAAGCTGTTCAGAAGTAGTCCCATATTTGTGCATGTGAAGCCGCGCTATCATGGCATAAAGACCGGGGAACGTGGCGCCCATTACTCCTTCCCATTCCCTGTCCGCAGCTGCCGCAAGGGCATCCGTTGTGGTCTCGACATCCACATCTGTCATCTTCTCAGCCCCGCCCGCTATCACGATATCATGATAGCCTGACGCAACCGCAATGATACCCTGCCGCAGAGCAAGACCGCCTGAGGCACAGGCAGCCTCCACGCGCGTTGAGGCGACATGAAAGCATGCAAGACCGGAATAATCCGCTATCAGCGAGCCTATATGCTCCTGTTCGATGAACCGCCCTCCACTCATGTTGCCCACATAGAGTGCATCTATCCATCCGCCCTGGAGGTTCGCGTCCTCTATTGCGGATACGCCAGCCTCCACAAAAATATCCCTGAATGATTTATCCCATAATTCGCCGAATTCCGTACATCCGACTCCGATAATTGCTACGTCACGCATTTAATCACCTCACAACTTGATCTTCCCTTTATGTTTCGCATAGGTCGCATAATTGATATATATAGGGTTCGCCAGCAGCTCTTCTACACTGGGCGCCCCATTCCTTATCTCATCTATCCTGTCAGTCACGCTGAAGCTAAAAGCGTCGCTCCCGGCGCCTGAGCCAAAGGCTGTCATGAATATCCTGTCACCGGGTTTTGCGATATCAAGGGTGGCAGCAAGCCCCATCATACATGAAGCCGAGTATGTGTTCCCCAGGCGCGATACCACAAGTCCGGGTTTTATCTGCTCGCCTGAGAACCCCAGCATCTTTGCTACACGCGTGGGGAACTTGCCGTTTGGCTGGTGGAACACTGCATAATCATAGTCAGAGGGCTTTGTTCCAAGCCGTTCCATAAGACCTGTGGCTGCAGAGGTCACATGCTTGAAATAACCTGGTTCGCCTGTGAACCGCCCGCCGTGTTCGGGATACGGCTTTCCTTCCCTTCTCCAGAAATCGGGCGTATCAGTGGTGAAGGAAAACGTTGATTCTATCTTAGCTATGATGTTATCTTTTCCTATTATGTACGCCACACCGCCCGCAGCGGCGGTGTATTCAAGAGCGTCGCCCGGCGCGCCCTGCGAGACATCTGCGCCAATTGCCAGCCCCAGGTCGATCATACCGGATTCAGCCATCCCGGCACATGCCTGGATGGCAGCAGTGCCGGCTTTGCAGGCGAACTCAAAATCTGCTGCTGTGAGGTTCGGCGTGGCGCCTATCGCTTCCGCAACAATCGTACTTGTGGGTTTTACAGCGTAAGGATGGCTTTCCGAACCCGTGAATACAGCCTCTATCCTTTCAGGGTTAACACCGGCGCGGTTTACCGCGTTTCGCGCAGCTTCCACTGCGATCGTGATGGTATCTTCGTCCATATCCGGAATGGATTTTTCGTAAACCATCAATCCGTCGATGATACTGTTCGCATTGTCACCCCATACTTTTGCTATCTCTTCTATTTTGATTCTATAGCGCGGTATGTAAGCACCATATGATACTATTCCAGCTTTCATTTTTTACCTCAGTCTTTTTTAATAGATTAGCAATACTAATGTTTTATATCGTAGGATTGCAGAGCTTGAATCAGTTCGTTTATCGGCATTACTGTGGCGATAAGCGGCACACGCTCTATTTCGGCGATCTTGACTGCTATCGGGTCGATATCTGCAGCAGGAAGCCCGTGAAGCACTATCAAACCTGGCTTCAGGTTTGTAACCCGCAGCGCCACCATTGGGGACCGGCCTGTTGAGATCCTGGTATACACCATGGCTCTCTCAGAACTCCACCCGTACAGCTTCTGGAACTCATTGTAGGAAAGCTGGAGGATAGCCTTCAGGCTGTCGATCACAGTGTATCCATACAATGGTTTGATGTGTTCGCTGCCAGGACTGTAAACCACCTCTCCCTTTAACAGTTTTGTCATCTCTTCCACCGAGATCGGAGAAAGATACTCATGAATATCATAGATGGCATTTGCAGTGACATCACCGCGCAGCATGCCTTCGTAAGAGCGGATCTTCGCGCCTCCCCGCGAAACGTCCATGTCCAGGATGGCATCAACTATTTTGCTCACGATAAAAATGCCAGGGGATTTTCTCCTGCCGCTCTCGTAGTCGCTTATCACAGATGGCGACACTTTAAGGTATGCGGCAAGGTCTGACTGGGATATCTCAAAAACCGTGCGCCACTTTTTTAGCGTCTCACCGGGATTGTCGGATAATGTTATTTCCCCCGCCATTTTCTCGGCAAGCTTGTGCCTTAGATCTTCACATGTAGCATTTATGCCAGATGCCGCTGGGGCAGGCATGGAAGCAATGGCTGTGTTTTCAGTCATATAAGTCAATGAGTAACGATGCAGGAGCATATAAAACTAATGAAAGGCACTTCGTCAAATAACGAAGTTCAGAAAAAGTCAAATACCAACAGGATATGTAAGGCTATGCACCCGTTGATGAATCGTCAGGAATGATTTAACAAAGTGAGGGGCCGTAGGGTAGCCTGGTCCATCCTTCATGCTTGGGGTGCATGAGACCTGAGTTCAAATCTCAGCGGCCCCATCCATCACCTGCGAAGACCGGAAATTTATCGCACGCCTCTAAGCTTATGGTTGACCTGAATTCCCAGTTCTGTCAGGGCATATTTTTTGCCTTCTGGCATTAGAAGCTTTCTCGCGAGCAGTTCTTCTATGCCCTTATCCGCCCCGACTATTCGAGTCGTCTTGGCTATGGTCGTGCTGTCCATCGGACCTTTTGAATCCAGTACCGCAAGTATCTTGCTCAATTTATTATTGCTTGCAATAAAACCTATCAGTTCTTCCATGATATTATATTGGATCACGTTGAGATAACTTTATTGCATGCAAGAACAAATTTAGCGGCGGCGGGCTAGCCCGGGTAACTCGGCGTTATCTGTGACCCGAAACCGTCGATAGCGGGGGGCGAAGCCAAGGGAAGAAGTTTTGACTGCTGCCCAACTCGCAGGTTCTACTGTGAAACCCCGTCCTATGGGGCTGGTGTTGGTACAGGGGCTTTCCTGAAGGAGGGTTCCTGTATCTTGATCGCGGATAAAGGTCTAGGCCCGGAAGGGAGCAAACCAGCCGTGTACAACTATCGCTCATGGGGGCGCGGGGCGGAGGCGAATCCGCGAATCACTGGACAATGGAAGGGACTGCGACCCAAAGCGTGCCCGCTACTTATAATAAGTGTTAAATAGCAAACGGAAAATAAGAAAAAACCACACAGTTATTTTTGCTGACGAGATAGCCAAGCCCGGTATGGCGCAGGGTTGCTAACCCTGTGTTCCGCAAGGAGCTCGGGGGTTCAAGTCCCCCTCTCGTCGCTTGTACTGATAACGATTTTTTTAAAAAAAAAGTTTAGTATATATTATAGTTATTTTTTTAGCCTCTGCCATCAAGTGCCCTGTTCGATAAAGCATCTGTATATGTATTATCATCTCTTTTGACCCATTTGAAATTTATTTTCCCGAAATTACCTGACAATCTTTTTGCCTCATTATAAAGGGGTATGAGATTCTGGCTTTTCACCCTGTACCGCCCTGTGATCTGCTTTATGACAAGCTGGCTGTCCCCCCGTACTTCAAGCTCCCTGCATCCATGAGCCCTGGCCAGCTTCAGACCTTCGATCAGGGCGCTCCATTCTGCAATATTGTTTGTTCCTTTACCGAGGCGTTTTGAGATTTCTTTTACTTTCTTCCCGTTTTCCAGTAAGACAGCTCCTATGCCCATTGGTCCGGGATTTCCCCTGCATGCCCCATCAAAGAACAATACGCAGCCCACTATGTCACCTTGATTTTTACTTCCTCAAGCAGGAACGGCGGATAAAAAACACCGTTCTCTGTAATTATCGCGCTTACGTTCTCCATTGGCGTCGAATCGAACGCAGGGTTATATACTTCCACATCCAGCGGCGCGATCTGGTAGTTCCCAAAATATTTTAGCTCTTCAGGGTTTCGAAGCTCAATCTCTATCTCATCCTCCATGCGCTCAAAATCGAACGTGGATACCGGCGCAGCCACGTAGAAGGGTATCCCATGCTCTTTTGCGACGACAGAATGAGTATAAGTCCCTATCTTGTTGAACACCGCGTCCTGCGTTATCCTGTCCGCGCCAACGATGACTTTGTCCACCATGCCCCTGCGCATCACATGACCTGACATGCTGTCAGTGATAAGCGTGACAGGTATCTTATCTTCCATCAGCTCCCACGTCGTTATCCGGCTCCCCTGGTTAAGCGGGCGCGTCTCGCACGAGATGACCTTTATGTCCTTTCCCTCCGCCCGCGCAGAGCGGATAACACCCAGTGCCGTCCCCCAGTCCACGCACGCAAGCCTTCCTGCATTGCAATGCGTCATCACTGTATCGCCGTCCTCAAGCAGCATAGCGCCGTGCTCACCGAGTTCCATATTCTTCTCCACGTCCTCGTATGCTATGGCTTTTGCCTCATCGAGAGCGAAGTTCCTGGCTTCTTTTGCGTTCGATGCGTCCATCACTGCGCTGATGACACGTTTCACGCCCCCTGAGAGGTTCATAGCAGTGGGTCGCGTGCTGATGATCGTTCTCCCGGCTGCTTCGATGTCCTTCATCACACCGTCCAGAGAGGATGCCCTGCTCCTTTGCGCAGCAAGCGCCACGCCAAATCCCCCTGCTGCCCCGAGCGCAGGGGCGCCCCTCACACGAAGGGATATTATCGCTTCACACAGGCAGTCGACAGTGCTGCACTCAATTACTTTATACTCCCGCGGCAGGAGCGTCTGGTCTATCATCACGATACTGTTTTTCTCTGGCTCCCAGTCAATAGTCCTCATCGAGGCTGTTTTATATCCCCATTACATATTTAAGCACTGCCGTTTAAGAGAAAAGACATGATAGTGGTAAAGCTTGGTGGAAGCCTTATACACAGGGCAAGGGAGATCGTAAAAGAGATCGTCGATTATTCAAATGAAAGCGCTGAAACCATATTGATTATCCCTGGCGGCTCGGTGTTCGCAGATACGGTGCGAAAGGTGAATGCTTCGGATGAGGCAAGTCACTGGATGGCGATACTTGCAATGGAGCAGTATGGTTATTATATCGCGGACGGCAGTGAAGCCGAACTCGTCGATGATACGGGTGTTAAAGATGAGGGGGCATATATCCTCCTGCCGTATGCGCTCCTTAAAAAGAAGGATGAACTGCCGCATACATGGGATGTGACCTCGGATACGATCGCTGCGTGGGTGGCGCACAGGCTCGGCGCAAGATTTATCAAACTGACAGATGTGGACGGGATATTCCTCAATGGAGAATTGAAAAAAGAGCTCAGGGCTGAAGAACTTCTGGGAATAGAGACCTGCGTGGACGGTGAACTGCCGCGATATCTTATAAAAAACAAAATGAACTGTGAAATCCTTAACGGGAACTGCCCAGGCAGGTTAGTCAATGCTTTTAAGGGTAATGTTCCAGGTACACTCATAAAGGGATAAATTTTAATAGCAATCGATTATATGGGAGTCCCTATATTAAGGAGAATATTATGCCAAAAGCTGAAGCAAAAAAATGTATATCATGCGGAGTAAATCTTATTGAGCGCGGATATGCGCGATTCCCATGCCCGAAATGCGGAACTGAACTTGGAAGATGTATGGCATGCAGGCATCAGAGCAATCAATATAAATGTGCCAACTGCGGGTTCGAAGGACCGTGAGTATAATGGGTGACGTCGCAGCAAAAATCAGGATAATGCCCACGGATATGGATGTCGACCTGAATGAACTCAGGGAAGCGCTTACAAAAGCCGTCCCGAAGGGAGCACGTCTGCATGGTTTCTCTGAGGAACCCATTGCATTCGGTTTAAAAGCCCTGATGGTAGTTGTGAAAGTCGGCGACCTGGAAGGCGGGACCGAGAAAGTGGAAGAAGCCTTCAGTAAAGTGAACGGGGTGGAAAGTGTATCAGTTGAAGAGCTCGGCAGGATGTAAGTTTTATATCCTTTTGCATTTCATTTTTTAACAGGGCCTGTAGATCAGGGGTAGATCGTTGCGTTCGCAACGCAAAGGCCGCGGGTTCGAATCCCGCCGGGTCCATAATAGCATTATATATAAGATATATTACATCAATTAATAGAGAACACGATGGAGCCTGAACTTTCAGTTATCGTTCCCGTACTTGACGAAGCAAAATATCTTGAGGCTACTCTTGCTTCGATAGCTGAGCAGAACACGAATAAACCTTATGAGCTGATCGTGTCTGATAACGGCAGCACGGACGGGAGCGTGGATATCGCACAGAGGTATGCGGACAGGGTGATCCTCTGCGAAGAACGCGGCATCGGTCCGGCAAGGCATTTCGGGGCATTGAATGCAAGTGAGAACAGCAAATATTTCGTTTTTATCGATGCCGATACCCATATTCCGGGGTACTACATTTCTTTCTTATACGAAATGTTCAAGGCAAATCAGGATATAGTGGCATTCTCAACAGGCTTTGAATTCTCGGAAAGGTCAGAACAGATAAAGCTTGCTGAAGGCGTCGCGAACAACTATTTTTTAATGAGAGACCATTTGCGTTCCGCAACGCTGCCAGGTTTTAACACAGCAGTGCGCCGCGATGCGTACTTCAAATGCGGGGGCTACAGGAATGTTCTTCTTGAGGATGTGGATTTCAGCAGACGGATAATAAAGCTCGGTACCGTGAAGTTCTTTCGCCATATCAAGGTGATGAACTCATCCCGCCGCCTTGAAGTGATGGGGCTTCTCGGGACGCTCTATTATTATGCACAGCTTGACCTTGGATGGGAACTTAATTCCACTCTTATAGATAAGATATCAAAGAGACTGGGTATCGCTGACCTGCGGGAGTATATTGGAATAAGGAAATAACAGGAAGCGCAATGTTAAAACTCAAAGCCCATATAGTTTCCCGCGGGCGCGCCGAAGGGAGCGCCCTTGTCACCTCCCAGCCCATATCTTTTCTTGGCAGCATTGACCCGAAAACAGGCGTCGTCATTGAAAAGGGACACGAACTTGCGGGAAAGAGCATAAAAGGGAAAGTACTGGTATTTCCATCTGGTAAAGGCTCGACAGTGGGCTCATACGTGATCTACCAGCTCAAAAAGAACGGCGCTGCGCCATCTGCCATGATAAACATAAAAACAGAGCCCATAGTCGCAGTCGGAGCGATAATATCCGGCATTCCGCTTGTGGACAGGGTTGAGAAAGATCCCCTCACGACCATAAAGACCGGGGATAAGGTTTTAGTGGATGCGATGGGAGGGAGCGTGGAGATTCTATGAACGATGAGTTAGGATTTACGGAAATAAAGATGGCAGCGGGATGGTTCATGACGATTTCGCTCCAGAAAAGCGATAAATTCGGGGAAGAGAAAGAATATATTGAGATTGCCAAAGAAAAAAGCGGTATGAAGCGCGGACGGTTCAATATTAATCCCAAATACGTGAGAACGCTTGGCGAGGCGCTTGTGAAGTTCGCAGATGAGAATAAGCTTTAAAATAGGAACATAATGGGATAGCGCGGATTTGAACCGCGGTCTAAGCGTCCCAAACGCTCAAGGATGGACCAGGCTACCCTACTATCCCGTGGGGTGTCCTACTAATAGCATGATAAGATAAAAACCTTGCTGAATATATGGATTTGTTTATAAACCGCTAACTCCAATAAAGCATCGAGGAAAGAAGTATGGAAAATGTTTATTTCTATGAAGACAAAGTCAGCAAAGACGTTAAGAAGATACTTGAAAGCGAAGAGGATGATTTCTTCAAGCGCATAGGTTTCACGGTCAGGGAGTGCAATCTTCTGGGGTCTGATCGCAAGGGTTATTTCCTTTACCTGAAAGCGAATTCAGAAGAACTCGACCGCGCCGAGAAAAAACTGGATGGGATGGGGCTTGAAAAACTCACAGGTGAGGAAAAGAAAATCGTGACAGCCGCTTTCATCGCAGAAGAGGAGAACGCAGCAAGCGGCATGGGAATGATATTCGGTTAGATGATCAGAAGTCCGGGAATCTTATCCGGACAGAACTCTTCCGGCGGATGTGAATGTCCCAATAGCGACCCGGTAAACTTGCGTATGTTATTTCTCCGTAAGCCCTTTGCGTACTTTGCGCCCTCTGCGGTGAAAAAACCTGCACCGCAAAGCATGCTTTGTTATCCCAACTTTCAGTACCTAATTTTTCAAAAAAACAAGCATCAACCGACATATTTTCAAAAAATATGCTGATTTTTATGCATTCCCAGTCATATTTCA
>BLYN01000157.1_pt1 | contig 15154 bp, 13 predicted proteins | sample 7848601 | NCBI WGS metagenome assembly BLYN01 (sample SAMD00058756, study PRJDB5105) | groundwater metagenome | biome: groundwater biome; feature: underground water body; material: groundwater | place: Japan:Gifu, Mizunami | collected 2014-06-26 | depth 300 m m
TACCAAGAACCGACACTGGTGCCCCTAGTTGAGAAGACTAAGGCGTGTCGGCATAAACTGGCTAAGGGAATTCGGCAAATTAGCTCCGTAACTTCGGAATAAGGAGTGCCTGCCTTGAAGAAGGCAGGTCGCAGAGACCAGGGAGCACTGACTGTCTAATAACAACATAGCTGACTGCTAATCCGTAAGGATGAGTACAGTTGGTGAATCCTGCCCAGTGCAGGTACCTGAAACCCCGGTACAACGGGACGAAGGGCCTGTAAACGGCGGGGGTAACTATAACCCTCTTAAGGTAGCGTAGTACCTTGTCGCTTAATTGGCGACTTGCATGAATGGATCAACGAGTGCTCTACTGTCCCTAGTCAGAACCCGGTGAACTTTACATTCTAGTGCAGAGTCTAGAGACCCCTTAGGGGAAGTGAAGACCCCGTTGAGCTTTACTGCAGCCTGTGGTTGGGTTGTGGTTTTGGATGCGCAGTGTAGGTAGGAGGCGTCGATATCTTACTTTCGGGTAAGATGGAGCCGACAATGAGACACTACCCTTCTGAGACTACGACCCTAACTTGGAAACGAGGACACCCATAGGTGGGCAGTTTGGGTGGGGCGCCACGCCCTTGAAAAGATATCAAGGGCGCCCAATGGTTGACTCATGTGGGTCGGAAACCCACAGTAGAGTGCAAGAGCATAAGTCAGCCTGACTGGATTTCGCACAACAAGAAATCCTGGGACGAAAGTCTGGTCTAGCGAACCACTATGCCTTCTTGGTGAGGGCTATTGACTACAGAAAAGCTACCACAGGGATAACAGAGTCGTCGCCGGCAAGAGTACATATCGACCCGGCGGCTTGCTACCTCGATGTCGGTTCATTTAGTACGAGAGGAACTGTGCAACGGTGCCACTGGTGGACCTGTTGTCTGGCAAGGCATCGCAGGGCAGCTACGCACTAACGGATTAAAGCTGAAAGCATCTAAGCTTGAAACCTGACCTAAAAAGAGACTTCTTAAGGACTCTCGTAAAAGACGAGTTTGATAGAGTCGGGGTGTACGCACCAAGGTGACGAGGTGTTGAGCCCGTCGACTACTAACGTCCACGCTAGATTTGTTTTACTACATTCGGGCGATATCCAGATTGTGTTATATACATGTTGATACGTTATGTTGCCATAATGCGAATCCACGTATGCCCGACAGGGCATACGTGTGTGCGTATTGCGGCGGACGTGACGCCGATAAGCGAGTATAGCGGTCAAAGCGGCGGGGAAACACCTGTACCCATCCCGAACACAGAAGTTAAGCCCGCCAACGTTTTGCATTGTACTATGATGTGCGAACTCTAGGGAACTGCAGAAAGCTGCTATGCTTACTTATTTCATATTATTAGATTTTTTTTTCAAAAACATTAAGATCAAAAAACATTACATTCGGTTCTTTGAAATCATCCGTGAAACTTTTTGCAAAAATTGCATAATATTCTTTCCTATTATCAATATTCCACAGGACGCACTTCGTTTTTTCTTCGAGTTGCGCCAATACCTTTTTTGCATTAACTTCATCCTGCCACTTGCATTCGCAGAAGAGGATTTCCTTTGTGGTATCATTAAGGGCAACTATATCTATTTCATTTTCCTTATACCACCACCTTCCGGTTTTTGCTCCGGGAAACTTGAAAATCGGTATATCAAAACCCCTCAAGCTTTTTCTGCAAATATCCTCAAAAATGTTGCCCATATACCGTGGGTAGTCTCTCTCAAATATTTTCAATATCGTATTTACATCCTCTTCAATCTCCTCTTCATATGGATAGACATATTGCAACCAGAATTTGTAATAATTATCACTCAGCATGTAACGAAAATTCTTCAACTTAGGAGATTGAGTGACAGGTTGCTCTTTTCTTACCAGCCCGAGGTTGATCAGCGTTGCAAGATATTTATTAATATTTGTTATATCGACCCGTGCTTTTTGGGATATCTCTGCCAGTTTCGTGGCGCCGTCTATTATCGCTTTCATTATATTGAAATATGTCGTTACCTCTCTCAATTCCTCCCTCAATAAAATCTCTGCTTCCTCATGGAGCAGGCTTGATTTGTTGAAGAATGTATTTTTTACATTTTCGCTAAAGGTCGAATCAGCTTTGAATTCTTTAAGGTAGAATGGTATTCCACCCAATGCACCATATGCCTTGAACAGCTCCTCTACGGAATAGCTCGGCAAAAAGCCTCTTAAATATTCAATCTTCATCGGCTCGATCTTTAACTGTCCCGTCCTCCTGCCGTATAGTGGCGACTTATGCGCAAGAACTTCCTGTTCCATTATAGAAACTGAAGAACCCGAAAGGATCAAAAAGACATTTTTATCGCTCAGTAACTCGTCCCAGAGGTACTGGAATTCAGAAAGGATGGGGCGATGTTTTGATACCCAGAAAGGGAATTCGTCTATAATGAACACGAATTTTTTGTTGATGTCTATTTTATCCAGTATCTCTCCGAATATTTTATCCAATTCTTTGGTCTTTTCGAGGTGTATGTTGAATTTTTCTGCGAACTTCTCCCTGAATCGTTCGATTTCGAGTTCAATGTGCTGCTCTTTCGCCAGAAAGTAGAAATGGTTCTTCTCTTTCGCGAACTTCTTTATAAGTTCGGTTTTCCCTACCCTCCTTCTGCCATAGATTATGAAAAATTCAGGGTCAGGGGATGTGTACCTTTCTTCCAGTGCATTCAGTTCTTCCAAGCGGTTTATAAATTTTAGTAACATGATACTTAGTAATATGTTACTATATTTAAGGATTTCGTGCCTATAATTGGGAAGCTATCTGGCTGAGCACAATGGACTTGATGAGGTAGATGATCCGGAGGAGTGGTGGAAATGCATGAAGGATACCTATGAGCGACTCAAAAAAACTGATGATAAGTGATGGCATCTTGAACTGTGAACTTGCGAAGGATTGATGATCTATGAATTGCCAATCCTGAATGCCTTAGTTCTGCAAAATCCATTTACCCCTTCTTCCATTCCGGGATTTTTATTCTGTCCCATTCAATGTGACGGAAGAACTTTTTCTTGTACTCTCTGGAGGGTATATACCAGAAATTGTGATCCCCGTAATCATTTACCGTAAAATAGGTCTCTCCCGCCAGATAGTCCAGCACGTTTTTCAACTCGTCAGCCCTGAATGGGATTTTTTCTTTGATCAGCGCTTTAGCCATTTTGACAAATTTCGAGGCGTACGCGTAGTTAGTTACCCTGAGGCTATAGTAAGGCTGGTGGGAGGAGGGTGGATAGAGGTGTATTCCGTGTCTGTGCCAGCTGAACACGATCTCAAAAGGATGCGAGCCTGCGTGCACGCCGCTCTGCAGCCAATCCATGAATTCTTTCTTATCATTCCAGTCCCTGATGGAAAGCATTCCTCCATCCCTTCCGTCAGCCCATTTTTTATACATTTCATGAGGGGAAAGACTTTTTGCCTCTTTTTTGAATGCGGCGCTGTAGCAGATGCCTGCTACCCTCAAGTACTCATTAAGTGAGACCTCTCTGACCTCTTGAATTTTTTCTACATGCCCTGCATAATCTCTTAATATTTTTTCTTTGCTATTCTTTGAAAGCACTTTTTCCATAAGGTACGATCCTTTGATCTTTCCCGTACGAATATCATAGGGTACGGATTTTTCCAGAACATTCCTATCAGCTTTGATTACCGGAATGAATCTGAGAGCCTCTGAAAAAATGCGTTCATAGAACTCTTCGTCTTTTTTACTGCCTTTTTTAATGTGCATGCTCCCAAGAAGATGGAAATGAACAAAAAATTCCTTTTTGTATTCAAGGATATCAAATGGAAGAGCAATTACTTTTCCTCTTCTCTTTACCGGCAGGTAATTGATTTCCCATCTTTTATCGAACTCATCCTGATAGCTTGGGAGCGCTTCACATGTGAGCTTTTTTACCAGTTCATATATCCCGGTGTTTTCTATTTGCCTCTCGTTGAACCTGTCCAGATAATACTCCAATTCATCAAAAATTATCTGAGGTTTAAATAAAGCGCTTTTTTCGGACATAGCTCATCTGATAAGTATTAGATATTTTGAGATTGTCGGAAAAGTACATAACTTTTACTAATTTCACTTAATGTTTTATTGATAAAAAGTTCTCCATAGGAAATAAACGTTATGCATCGAAGCATTTATCTTTGCATGATGCAGATATCACATAAAAATTCTAAATAAAAAGTGATAATATGTTTCCTCAGCAAAATCACCATCAATCAACCTTTGTATTCGGACCCGACCTGTATGAAAAACTAATACCGAAATACCTCATTTTATCATTAACTCACATACTGAAATCCTATATGGGTACGGGAAAAGGAATTAAGTACTGAAACATCCCTTTTAATATCATGCAAATTCTATTATCCCACGGCGCAGGCGGGGAAATGATGAACCGGCTTATTTCAGATTCCATACTGAAGAATCTCACAATAAAGAACCTGGGAGAAGTTGGACTCGCTGACTTGGACGATGGGGCTTCTATTTCACTTGGCGACATGGAGATCGTAATAAGCACTGACAGCTACATAGTTTCACCAATCTTTTTCCCTGGCGGGGACATCGGGAAACTTGCAGCCTGCGGCACCATCAACGACATCTCAATGATGGGGGCTAGAACCCTCGCCCTGTCCCTGGCTATCATACTCGAAGAGGGTTTTGATTCTGACGATCTTGAAAGGATAATCCGCTCGCTTGACGGGGTGTGCCGCAGCACAGGGGTATCAGTGATTACAGGCGACACCAAGGTGATGCAAAAGGGAAAACTCGACAGGATCGCCATAAACACAACTGGAATAGGGCTCGCTGAGAAAGGGAAGGTTATCAGGGACGGGAACCTCTCTCCCGGTGATGTCATTATCCTGAGCGGGACAGTAGGAGACCACGGCGTTTCGCTTCTGTCCTTCAGGGAGGGGTTCGGCTTTGAGACCACACTGTGCTCTGACGTGGCGCCCCTCTGGAACATGGTCGAGAGGGCGCTTTCTGTGGGCGGGATAAAGGCTATGAGAGACCCCACAAGGGGCGGACTTTCAGCCACGCTCAATGACTGGGCACGCAAAAGCAATACCTGCATTACAGTCAGCGAGGAGGGTATACCTGTAAGACCTGAGGTGGCGGCAGCATCGCGCATGCTCGGCATCGATCCGTACACTGTCGCCAACGAAGGGAAAGCCGTGATAGGCGTGCGAAAAGATAAGGCAGAAGAGGTGCTTGAAGCAGTTCGCAGTACTGATGTAGGGAAAAACGCCCGGATCATAGGAGAAGTCACCGACAGGTATCCGGGCAGGGTGATACTTGAAACCATAGTTGGCGGGAAACGGATCATGGAACCGCCTGTAGGCGATCCGGTACCCAGGGTTTGTTAAATCTTAAAAAAGGTTAAGCCCGTACCTGTATGCGATATTGCATGTCCCTTCGCTTGAAACCATACACGCACCCACCGGATTTTCCGGCGTGCACAGTTTGCCGAAAAGCTCGCAATCCTCTGGATTTGAGATGCCTTTGAGGATGCTGCCGCAGAGATGACAGTCTGTACCGCACGCCTCCCCCTCCGGTTCGAGGTCAAACTGCTTCTCTGCGTCAAACTCAGAAAACTCAGGCAACAGCTTCAGGCTGCCCCCAGGTATCACGGGCAATCCGCGCCACTCCTTGCTGCACGGCTCGAAGACCTCGCTCATCGCTCTTTGCGCAGAGAGGTTGCCTTCCGGTTTTACCACCCTCCAGTATTCATTCTCTACCTTTGCCATATTGTGCTTGAGTTGTTTCAGTATCATGAATATTGCCATCAGGACATCAAGGGGTTCGAATCCTGCAATAACCTGCGGCGTGTGGAATTCCTCACAGATCTTCTCATAGGGCGAAACGCCGGTAATCGCGGACACGTGCCCCGGGTCTATAAATCCGTCTATATCGTAACCGCCTTTTAAAAGAAGCTCCATGGCTGGCGGGACAAGCCTGTGCGAACACAGCACGCTGAAATTCTCAGGAGCTTTTTTGATTATATGCGCTGTCATCGGGGCTGTAGTCTCAAACCCGATGCCCAGGAAGACAACCTTTTTATCCGGATTCCTCCTTGCGATATCGGAAGCCTCAAAAGGGCTGTAGACCACACGTACATCCCCACCCCGAGCCTTTTCTTTCGCAAGCGAGGAGGTGCTGCCCGGAACCCGCAGCATGTCACCGTATGTGGTGATTATCGCGCCCTGGCGGGATATCTGAATTGCGCTGTTAATCTCTGACGCAGGCGTGATGCATACAGGACATCCGGGACCCGGCACTACCTTTATGTTCTCAGGAAGAAGCCCCCGCAGCCCGTTCTTTGTTATGGTCTGTTCATGTGTGCCGCATACATGCATTATTTTTGCATCTTGGGAAAAGCCTTTTATTTTCTGGATTATGCGCATTGCTGTGGTCTTATCATTAAATATGTCGTGCCTCATTCAGCAGCCCTCATCATCTCGTCCCAGAGCTTCAATGTCTCAAGCGCTTCCTCCTCTTCCAGTTTCGAGATGGCAAAGCCAACATGGACGAGCACATAATCTCCCACATTCACATCGCTCAACATGCTGATGCTGGCTTTTCTTATAACTCCTCCATAATCCAGTACAGCCTCATCTCCATTTATCTCAGTAACTCTGGCAGGCACTGCAAGGCACATATTGTTTTTATTTATCGGCAAAGTATAAATAATAGATGGCATCATTATTATTAATAGTTAGAAAAACGGGACAAAGGTGACTGAATGATTAATCGGAGAAATTTTCTAAAATTAGCCGGTGCTGTAGGCGCCGGGATGTTCCTGGACATCCATGGTTCAAGCATCGCCCGCGCCGTGGAGCAGGCTGGAGAGAAGGGTGTAAAACTTGTATGGCTGCAGGGTCAGAGCGATACGGGGTGCACGGTATCACTGCTGCAGGGGACGTATCCTGATATATACTATGCCATAATGAAGCTCAATGTGGACATCAGGTTCCATTCCACTATCATGGCATCTCAGGGCGAGGAAGCGATGGCTGCACTTGAAATCGAACCTGATGTGCTTGTGCTTGAAGGCTCTGTACCTGACCCGAAATTCGCCACAGTAGGTCATATACCCATAAAAGAACTGTTCGGGAAACTTGCCGCAAAAACGAAGGTCGCTGTCGTTGCTGTGGGAACATGCGCCGCCTACGGCGGTATCCCTGCCGCAGACGGCGATGTCACAAACTCAGCTGGTGCCCAGTTTCACAAAAGCAAAAAAGGCGGGGCTCTAGGGGCTGATTTCAAATCAAAGGCAGGTCTTCCAGTGGTGAACCTGCCAGGCTGTCCGGCGCACCCTGACCATGTTCTTCTCACACTTTCTGCTGTTATCCTTGGGGTAATCCCGGAACTTGACAGGATGGGAAGACCAAAGCTCTTTTTTAGTGATTACATACACAACCAGTGCGCCCTGAGAGGATACTATGACAGGGGACAGTTCGCGGCAAGCTTCCACGAGACCGATTTCTCATACGAGAAATGCCTCTACAACCTGGGATGCCGCGGTCCTGTTACCTATTCTGACTGTTCGTTCAGGAAATGGAACAGCGGGATCAATGTCTGTATGAACGGGGGAGCGCCCTGCATCGGATGTTTCAATGAGGGCTTCCCGGATGAGATGTCGCCTCTGTTCGAGAGCATAGAAAATGTTCCAACATTACTCGGTATTAATGTGGGCACAGTGGGCAAGGTGGCGGTAGTAGCAACTGCTGCAGGTATAGCGGCACATGCTGTCAGGCGCGGGATAACTAAAAAAACCCCGTTTAAAGAAGGAGAAGGATAAATAATGGCAACCGAAATACATATCGACCCCGTCACGCGAATCGAAGGGCATCTTGGCGTCTCAGTTAAAGTGGATGGCGGAAAGGTCATTGACGCACAGTTGAGCGGCACGATGTTCCGCGGTTTTGAGACCATATTGATAGGACGCGATCCGCGCGATGCTCCTGTGCTTGTGCAGAGGATATGCGGGGTATGCCACCAGAGCCACAGGATAGCCGGAGTGCGCGCGCTAGAGGACGCAGCAAAGACAAGGGTAACCGACGGTGCCAGGAAGATGAGAAATCTTATCGAGGCTGTCACGACTCTGTTCTCTCACGCTTTATGGTTCTATGCACTGGGAGGTCCTGATTACAGCGATGCTGTCACCAAAAACGGGCTCAAACGCCTTGACCCGATCACAGGTCGCGGATACATGGAGGCTGTGGCGAACCAGAGGAAACTGCATGAGGTATTATCCATACTGGGAGCAAAGGTGCCCCACCAGATGACATACATCCACGGCGGACTGACGCACGAGCCCTCGGTGGAAAAGATAATGCAGATGAAAACAAGGCTGCTTGAGGTATCTGACTGGGTAGGTAAAACAGAAGACCTCCCTGCAGTGCTTGAGGACAAACTTGCAGGAAAGCCCAATGATTATTCAAAGGGATATGTATTGAACGATGTTGTGGACTGGGCTGTTTATGCCCTGTCTGAGAAAGCAGATACCTGGGGCGTGGGTCACCAGAAGTACATATCTTACGGAGTTTACGACATGGCTGATGGGAGTTTGTTTATGCCATCTGGTGTCTGGGACGGCGGAAAAGTGATACCCATGGATGAGAAAAAGATCACAGAGTACGTTAAATACTCATGGTTCACCGACGATTCTGGCGGAGTGACGCGCGATTCCCCGGTGCCCAAGATCGCTCCTGATAAAGCGGGGGCATATTCGTGGGCGAAAACGCCCAGATACGGCACAATGCCAGTTGAAGGCGGTCCTCTTGCAAGGATGGTTATAGCGGGACTTGATCCCTTCGACCTGCGCAAGAACCTCGGGGGAGGGGCAGAAAAAGCCTCCACATTCAACCGCACAATAGCAAGGATGCAGGAAGCTCTCGTTCTCAGGGATAAGATAGTGGAATGGCTTGGCGAGATCAAGCCAGGTGAGAAGACCTACACTGACTTTGAAGTCCCGAACGACGCGCTGGGCGTCGGTCTCTGGGAAGCGCCCCGCGGACCTGTGGGTCACTGGACCGATATAAAAGGGAAGAAGATAAATCGGTACCAGGTCATTGCAGGCACTACATGGAATGCTACGCCCAGGGACGACAGCGGCATACGCGGCGTCATTGAGGAAGCTCTCATCGGCGTGCCTGTGCCAGATGAGACGAAGCCCGTGAACGTTGTAAGGGTCGTACGTTCATATGACCCGTGCCTTGCATGCACTGTCCATGTGTTAACGCCGGGCGGCAAGAAGTACAGCGTCCAGGTAACATAGGTGATAATATGGAAAAAGTTGAGGTCGAAAAATTCCATCCGGGCGTGAGGGTGACGCACTGGCTGCACGGGTTCCTTATAATCGGGTTCATAGTCACAGGATACGGGATATATATTGGTTCCTATCCTTTCGGGGATCATGCACAGTACCTCGCGCTGCACATGATTATGGGATTCATATGGGTGATGATTTGTCTGGCTCATATCTATTTCATGACCGTGACAGGCGATCGGGGCTCCATCTGGATATCAATGAAAGATATAATGCACATAATCAAGATAGCAAAGAACGTCCTGAAGCTGTCGGAAGATTACCCGGAATACGGGACTTATGATGTTGAAAAAAAAAAGTTCTACAAGAAATACCACCCCGTGGTCAAGATCAAATACTGGGTAGACCAATTGTGCATCTGCATTGCAGCCATAAGCGGGTTCGCCCTGTACTATGTTTCGGTCTTTAATTATATCAACTCATACCTGAGCGTGATCGGTCTTGGCATCAACATGATATGGTTCAGATGGATACACTTCATGGTTTTCCTGTGGTTCTTCTGCGTGCTGCTGTTCCATTGCTACCTCTCGTTCATACCTGTGAACCGTGCAATCCTGAAGTCCATGATATACGGAAAAGAGGAAGTGGAGGTACATAAGTAATCGCATTGAGCAGGAAAGTCGTTATAATCGGAGTGGGGAACATGTTGATGGGAGATGACGGTATAGGTATACTTGCTGCCTGGGCGCTCATGAAGGAAAAACTGCCAGAAAACGTATCAGTCTTTGACGGCGCCACGAGGGCGTTCGATGTACTTGAGTACATGGACGGGGCGGATAAGGCGGTGATAGTTGACGCGTACAGGAAAAACGGCGAACCCGGGAGCATCTATAAGTTTAGATTCGACCCCAAGAACGAGGTTCAGGATGAGGCTTTTAACCTGAGCATGCACGATATCAATTTCCTCGATGCGCTAAGAGTTGGCAGGGAAATCTATGCCCTGCCCTCAGAGGTCGTGATAATCGGAGTGGAGCCGCAGACGCTTGAATGCGGCATGGGATTGTCTTCGAAATTGAACAGCATGCTTCCAGTGATAATCGACTCCGTTAAATCTGAACTCACTCCCTGAGGCACTCTCTCAGGTCTGAAATGAATCGTGTGAGCACCTCATCGGTAAGATGCGGCATTATCACAAGCCTCATGGCGCGCGGCGAGCGTGTTATCGAGGTGAACCAGCCCCTTGCCCAAAGTCGTTTCCTGACTTCGTCCATAGCAGGAACATTAAGCGCAACAATGTTCATTACAGGATCGATGACTGGCTCCACGCCCAGTTCCCCCGCTTCATCCACTAACCTGGCGGTCATTTTCATGCAACCATCAACTATCTTCCTGTATCCCTCTTTTCCCAGGTGCATCATCACAGCATATGTGGAAGCGACTGCGGCGCCGCTTCGAGTGCCCGTCAGAGAGTGCTGTTTCCTGATGCTCAGGTAAGGTGTGTCCACCTCAAGACGACTGAGGCAGGACATGTCCCTGAAGAGCAGTCCTCCTGCGGGGATAGTGGATAAACCCATCTTGTGCGGGTCAGCGGTTATCGAGGTCACGCCCTTTAGAGAAAAATCAAAATCGTATTTTTTATCGAGGAAAGGTATTACGAACCCTCCGAACGCTGCGTCCACGTGCAAAACAAGGTCATGTGATAAAGCCAGTTTCGCAAGCTTATCTATGGGGTCTATCTGCCCGAACTCGGTTGAGCCCGCTATCCCGACAAGTGCTATCGTGTTTTCATCGATAAGACCTTCCACAGAACCGATGTCAGCCCTGAAAACGCCATCCAGATCTGCTTTCCTGATCTCTATCCCGAGCAGGTCTGCGATCTTATCGAATGAGAAATGGGCGGATGAAGGGACTATCACGTTCGGAAATTTTTTGCCGGTAAGATTGCGGGCTGCCCGCAGAGCCTGGATGTTGGATTCCGTGCCTCCTGTCGTGATGTAACCGCAGGCATTCGGGTCGCCCAGCAAACCACCCATAAGAGCAATCACCTTTTCTTCAAGCTCCTTTGTCCCTGGGAAAAGCCCGAAGTCCCCTAGATTTGATTCGATGAACTGCATGTGGGCTTTTACCGCAACAGGATGCGGTCTTGTGCACATGGCGCTCAGGACATTATCGTAAGAAGCGTCTTTTAATCTTGCGGTGTCCAGCATGGACAGCACTTCTTTCTCTGAGAGCCCTTTCTGGTTCATGTGCTAAACATCAAGATGCCTGTTTATGAAGGTTTTGTTTTTGGCAGACCGTTACATTACATGTTGGTACTATTTTATTTCTTTGCGTACTTTGCGTTCTTCGCGGTTTAATGTGTAGATTGCTCACCGCAAAGGGCGCAAAGATCGCAAAGCAGAGATTGATATTGCTTGTAGTTATGTCTCAATCAATATTACTATTTCATGCTACCGATTCAATACGTCCCATCAGACTCTATGAACTCATAAAAATTATCCCAGTTAAGCACAGTTGAAACGCAACCTGCCCTATCCAGCACAAGCCCGACACCGAAGAGGTTCAATTTCTCGCACATCTCAAGCCCGGCTTTTATTTCAGTAATGCAGCCCACCCCGAGTATGGCGTTGGGTTCATGTTTTCGCACAAGCCGGTTTATAAAGCTTGAGCCCGGGACGATGAATACCATATACCCCATACTTTCCGCGCTTTTCACCGCATGTCCCACCTCGCAGTGCCCGCAGTCAATACATCTCAGTCCTTCCTGGCTAAGTTTTGACGGGCAGTCAGCCGCTCTCAGGCACTGCGGTAAGAAGATCAACCGCTTATTGATGGGCGTCTCCCTGAATTTTTTCATGGAAATCTTGTTTTTTAGCGCGATGCCCACATCATCCACAATAGCGTCATCCACCCTCACAAGGCGGAACAGGGCCTTGACAATGGTTTCAAGGACTGTAATGGAGAAGAGCATGAAATTGGGGAAGATAAATCTCTCTGTCTTTAAGGAATATGTAATCAGCAGAGAACCCAGAACCGCAAGCACAAGTAGAGCTAACGCACCAAAAACCACGACTTTCCCTATCAGCATGAACAAAGAATCTATTTCTATCGCCATTTGTGAAATATGATATACTACATATAGATAAGTCTATCCCGACACATCATAATGCGTTTGCCTTCATTTAGCAGAAAATACATGATGATGAAATTTCGAGCTTGACCGAAATAGATATATATTATAGAAATTAAATGATAATCATAATGATAATGTCAATGCAGATGATAAAAAAATATGACCATGATAGAAAACGGATGCAAAGAACGGAAATGCCCATGCAGGATGTGGGTGAACTGTCTCAATTATGTGGATATGGGCCCGCTGAGACTCGAACTCAGGATCTCCGCTGTGTGAGAGCGACGTCATAGCCGACTAGACCACGAGCCCTAAGACGCTGAATGATGGCATGTATCCCTAATAAGATTATCGTTGTGAGATTCACCTTGTAGGGTCACGAAATTATTTAGCCATAGTTTTAAATGATGATGCATTATATTGGCTTTTATGCAGGTAATAAAATTACAGAATTCCCCATATGATGCCAATGCGTACCTTGTTGACGGGCATACGCTTGTAGATGTTGGCATGGATGCACGCGCGATAATCTCCCAGCTTGAAAATATCATGAAACCAGGAGAATTGGAGACCATCATACTCACCCACTGCCACTGCGACCATTCAGGAGGGGCAGCACAGGTCGCGGCAGCCTTCGGGGCAAAAATCGCCATTCACATGGACGATGCGCCCCTTCTTAACAATTCGCGGGGAAGCGCATCTGAGCTCTTTGGTGTGAGGGCGCCTTCCATTATTCCTGATATCCTTCTGGCTGGCGGCGAAACATTCGGGGAACTCGAGGTCATACACACGCCGGGGCACACTCCGGGCGGCATATGCCTCTACAGCGCGCGTGCAAAGGCTCTGTTCTCAGGAGACACGGTTTTCCAGGACGGGAGCTTCGGGCGCACCGACCTCACAGGCGGGAATGCGCAAAAACTTATCGAGTCCATAAAAAAACTCACGATTCTTGATGTGAGCATCATGTATCCGGGGCATGAGGATATTGTGAGTGAAGATGCGAACGAGCAGATAAGACTGTCATTGATGATGGCGAGTCAATATTCATGATATTTCGCAGAACAAAACCAATATGCTTTTAAATATGAAAGAACCTTTAACTTTTAAATTGGAGGATAAAATGTTCGGTATCGAATTTGTACCAGCCGACCCCGTCCTGAAGCTTGCGCATTATGCAAAGCTCGCCGAAGAGAACGGGTTCGATATTGTATGGATAACAGACCACTATAACAACAGGGACGTGTATACCACGCTCGCAGTACTGGCAATGAACACAAACAGGATAAAACTCGGGACTGGTGTGACGAATCCTTACACAAGGAATGTTGCGATCACAGCCCAGAGCATCGGCGCTATTAACGAGATATCGGGTGGGCGTGCAGTGCTCGGCATAGGACCGGGCGACAAAGCCACCTTTGACGCCATGGGGATCGAATGGACCGAGCCCATGACCACCATCAATGAGAGCATATCTGCGCTGAGGGGTTTCTTTAGCGGCAAGAAGGTCTCGCAGGATGGAAAGCGTGTAAAGGTTGGAGGCGCAAAGCTGGCGTTCAAGACAGGGAACATTCCCATCTACATGGGCGCACAGGGTCCGAAGATGCTTGAACTCGCGGGCAAGATAGCTGATGGCGTTCTCATTAACGCATCACATCCCAAGGACTTCGAATTTGCAATAAAACAAATTGCATTAGGGGCAAAAGCTGCGGGCAGGGACCCGAAGAGCGTGGACGTTGGCGCTTATGCTTGCTTCTCCATCCACAAGGATGCTGAGAAGGCAAAGGGTGCAGCCAGGGTAGTCGTAGCGTTCATCGTTGCAGGTTCACCCGATACAGTGCTCCAGAGACACGGTATCGATGTGAGCGCGAAGAAGACCATCGGCGACGCGATCGCCAAAGGAGACTTCCCGGCGTTGAACAATCTTGTCACCGATGCTATGATAAATGCGTTCTCGATATGCGGAACACCGGCTGACTGCAAGGCAAAAGTGGAAGCGCTAAAGAAGATAGGCGTCACGCAGATAGTTGCAGGCTCACCGATAGGTCCTGATAAAGAGGCAGCTATCAAGCTGATAGGCAAAGAAATAATCGGAGGAAAATAAAGTGATAACGCAATCGGAAAGCCCCACCATATCCAAGGGTATCCTCAAATCGGATCAATCCGATGTGCTCACAAGACTGGGCAGCATGAATGCTCCCAATGTGGGGCTTCCGAAAGTCGCTGACGTGGTTGAATACAACTACTGCAGCTCCTGCGGCACCTGCGAAGCTATATGCCCGATGAATGCGCCTGTCGTGCAGCGGGATCCTGTTGATGTTACAAAACAAAAGGACAACTACAGGAAAATGGAGCTCAAAACGGAATCTGCTTTTCAGGGAATAAATCCCCTTAAAGCAGATACCAATCCTTGCGTCAACTGTTATGCATGTGAACGCGTGTGTCCCATACTTGACGGCTTCCCTACAGACGAATTCAATAACATCAGGTACATGAAAGCCGGGAAGAGCAGGACTCTCAAGGGTCAGGACGGCGCTGCAGTGTCGCAGATCCTCAAATCCCTGCTCGAGCAGGGGGAGATAGACTGCGCCATAGGGATGGTCAGGAACGATAGGTGGTCTACAAAGTTAGTGGTGTTCACAAGTCCGGAAGATGTCGCTAAAGCTGCGGGAACAAAATATACCTATCAGCCTGTTGTGGCAACCATGCGGGA
>BLYN01000058.1_pt1 | contig 14924 bp, 19 predicted proteins | sample 7848601 | NCBI WGS metagenome assembly BLYN01 (sample SAMD00058756, study PRJDB5105) | groundwater metagenome | biome: groundwater biome; feature: underground water body; material: groundwater | place: Japan:Gifu, Mizunami | collected 2014-06-26 | depth 300 m m
GATACCTGCTCTTCAATCTATTTTATGGGTAGAAGTAAGTGTGGAAGCCATTTATTGGTGGTTATTTATAAAATCCAAGCGAATCATGACGCTATGGCTACAAAATGAACTCCCGCAACTCCAATAAGATCATTACGAAGCTTCTTGTTCGAGTTCTCAATGCTCATGAAACTCTTTTCTCCCTGCTTGCCCTCAGCAACAACTGCATCTCAGTCCTTGCCACCATATCCCTCACAGTCTCCACAGCATCGATATTCGCAGAGATGCTCGTTATCCCAAGCTCTACAAGCCTCTTCGCCACCTTCGGATTGCTCCCTGCCTGCCCGCAGATGCTTGTCTTCACTCCCGCCTTGTTGCACTCGATGATGACATGCTCTATAAGCTTCATCACAGCAGGATGCAGCTCGTTATACAGGTGCGCCACATGCTCATTGTTCCTGTCCACTGCAAGCGTGTACTGTGTGAGGTCGTTCGTACCAAAGCTCACGAAGTCAAGCCCCTCGGCCAGAAATTGATCGATGATAAGCGCAGCCGCAGGGATTTCAACCATTATCCCGATTTCGGTCTTGCTAAAATCAATACCTTTCTCGCGCATGAACTCCTTTGCTCTCCTCAACTCTGAAGGATGCTGCACGAGAGGTATCATGATGCCAATATTGCTGAAACCGCGCTTGATAAGCTCCTTGAAAGCCCTCACCTCAAGCTCGAAGTGCTCTGTATCGATAAGATCGCGCCGGATGCCCCTGTAACCCAGCATGGGATTTGGTTCAATGGGCTCACCCTCCCCGCCTTCCATCGCCCTGAACTCATCTGTGGGCGCATCAAGTGTCCTCACCCACACGGGCTTCGGGTAGAAGGCATCCACAACCGTCTGGATGCGCGAGACCAGTTCATTCACATATTCGTCAGCTTTTCCTTCTTTAATATACTGCTTTGGGTGCTTTGGAAGCCCGAGTATCATGTGCTCGATGCGAAGCAGCCCAACACCGTCAGCCTGCGTTTCAACTGCCCTTGCCGTGGCTTCAGGGATCGAGACATTCACCTTCACCTCTGTTGCAGTGATAGGCTTTGATCTTGCGAACGAAGCTACCGGGTGTGGCTTTGCCGCCGGCTGCGCAGCGACCTCTTTCTTCCCTTCAAATACAAGCCCCTTTTCGCCGTCCACTGTTATCTTCATACCGTCTGTCAGTAACTGGGTAGCTTTCCTTGTTCCAACAACCGCAGGGCAGCCCAGCTCGCGCGACACGATCGCAGCATGGCACGTCATCCCACCCTCATCGGTCACGATTGCGACGGCGCGCTTCATTGCAGGCACCATGTCAGGAGTGGTCATGACCGCAACAAGAATATCCCCGTCCTTCACCTTTCCAAGCTCAGTTGCATCTGCCACGAGCTTTGCCTCACCGTACGCCATCCCCGGTGAAGCTCCCAGTCCTTCGAGTATCGCTGATGTCGCTACTTTCTCTTTTGTCTCTTTTTTCTTTTTTATGGTAGTTATCGGTCTTGACTGGAGCATGAAGGTCTTGTGGTCCTTAATAGCCCATTCCACATCCTGCGGGATGCCGTACAGGTCTTCCACGATCTCCCCGAGTTCAACAAGCTTCAGGATCTCATCGTCCTCAAGCACTCTCGCGTTTTTCTTATCATCGGGCGGGGGAAGCTCCACTGTTTTACCTGTCTTTGGGTCCCTGATATGCATGATATTCTTCGTGGCAACCTTGCGCTCCATGATCTTTTTATTCCTTTTATCAACAACGTAATAATCCGGAGAAACCGAACCCGATACAACGCTCTCGCCCAGTCCCCAGGCTCCCTCGATGATAGTCAGGGGTTCACCTGTTGACGGATGGGACGAGAACATGACGCCAGCTTTCTCTGCGTCCACCATCATCTGGACCACAGCGCACAGGTTCACCTTTTTGTGGTCAAATCCCTGCTTGACGCGGTAGTAGATCGCCCTTGCGCCATAGAGCGATGCCCAGCATTTCTTAACAGCCTCGACCACATTTGCTTCTCCTTTGATATTAAGGAATGTATCCTGCTGACCGGCGAAGCTGGCATCTGGGAGGTCTTCGGCTGTGGCGCTTGAGCGCACTGCCACGAAAACCTCCTCACCTTCTCTCTTGCACAGTTCCCTGTATTTTGATTTGATGCTCTTTTCTATATCCGCAGGGATACTTGCGTCAAATACGATCTTTTTTGCAGTTTTTTCTGCTTTTCGAAGGATATCAGCATCATCAACGTCCACGTCAAGTGAGCCAAAAAGGGCTTCAGCTATGCCATTTTCATCAATGAAACGCCTGAATGCCTGGGCTGTGACCGCAAAACCGTACGGTACGGGGAGTTCGGCGTGTATCATCTCACCCAGGCTTGCGCCCTTGCCTCCGACTATTGCTATATCCTCTTTTCCAACTTCTTCAAGCCATACGACCATATCATTTGCCATATTATTTCACCTTTAACGATTTCCTGATCTTATTGAGTTTTTTATCGTAACTTTCCACAGCGAGCTTCAGCACGAATGGCAGTTTTTCGATAGAAAACCCCGACTCTCTTGAGATATTTTCAAGTAAATGAACATTAATTTCCTTATTCTGCGCCCTCTCGACCCTGATAGCCTCGATAAGCGCCAGGGTCGTGATGAACGACTTCACAAAATCAAACGTGGGAGTCACGCTGCCGTTCTCCAGGCGCGAAATAGACTCGCGGCGAAGTTCCATTAACTCACCAAGCTCTTCTTGAGACATGCCATATCTCACCCTGTATTCCCTTATAACGCCCCCTGGCTCATGACTAAGGATTATCTCCCCTGCAATATCCTTCTCAAAAGATGCAAGCCATTCAGGTGTGTACAGATGCCTCTTCAGGGTCGTTTTCAAGTCATCCTCCAAACAAATGTTATATAATATGTCACATTTATTACAATACTATATACAAAAGTATGTTATTTAAATGTTATCTCAAAATTAATGACACCGGGTATCATCCCGATAAGCCTCCGCGCCCATTTGAGCTTTTTCTTCTTGATATCCGTCACTTTTTCATCCCTGAAATCAAACCCTGCAAGAGTAATACTCCCGGCGCTAAATTCATGAGCCAGAAAGACGCACCTGTCCCCATCGCTTAATCCTCCGAAGTTATGGATATTTTCTAAAGGGGCTGCCTGTGTTGTCCCGATGACATCCCCCATATTCCTGACAGTATCAAGTCGGCTCATATTATCCCCATGAGCATGCACTACCATAAGTGCGCCCTTCCTGTTTGCCTTTATCTCATCCGGGATATATCCGTCAAGATCGGTCACTATTATATCAGGGACTATGCCTTTTTCAAGAAGTGTGCTCGTTGCGCCATCTGCTGCGATTACCAGGTATTTGTCCGCAGTGATTTTGCCAAGGTCGTTGGATAGCGTGAGCGCGTTACCGCATACAAGAACATCTTTTCCTTCGAGCTTTTTCTTCAGGATGGATACAATGCTGGTTTTTCCAGCGAGCAGGCTGGATAATAGCTTTGCAGCCTCCTCGTCTTTCTCCCTGCTCCAGCCGAAATCCCTGAGTATTTCCTCGTATATGGGTTCCCAGTCTTTAAATTCCATCAACAGGAGTGTTATTGATGAATATATATAGTTTTATTTCATACGAAACAGACCTTTCCACTCGTTACTTATTTATACTCGGCATATAATGATAATGTCGTGGACTGATATCTAAAATGATAATAGTCAGTGAAGAAGAAGATGAAAGCGACTCTAGTCCGTTTCTTTTTTTAAGGCAACCAGTGCACGACAGCGTACTTAATATCAACCATGACTACCGCTACCTGCGGATGGGTTATTATGTATCTGCGCATGCTGAAACCTATGGAGTAGACGTCACGCCGGGATGTAATGAAATAATGGATGCATACAGGAACCCGCTCCTGATAGAAAAAGCAAGAACGAACGGTTTGCCCACATATGGTTACAGGCTTATTACAAAGGCCATGGACGACCTGAACACGCCTGTAATGCTGTTCGCGGTAAATCCCTTTACCAATAACTCGATGAAGATAGTAAGATCAAGCTCTAAACTGGAAGAAATGATAAAAAAAATGAGCATGAACGCGCGGTTCCCGGTATCACTGCATCCTGTGAAAGGCGAGGTATGTGAAATCGTGCAGATGTTCGGTGAATCTACCAGTGATGAGACATCGGCATTCACAGAAAAGTTCTTTAAGATATTCAATATCCCTATATGCAAATTAATAGTGCAGATAGAAGACGGGAATGTAATCCTGAGCCACTGTGAACCGGCTCTTAAAAATGAAGTAAAGTGGAACATAGTTCATGAAAAGTTGCATGAAATAAAACGGAAAAATTGAATTTGTATGAAATTAGCCTGTTTTGTCGAAGCATATAACTTTAATGATAAATCAGAGCGCGGCGCTCTTTCGAAATTCAGATCGACCGCTGAATCTCTCGGGCACTCGTTCGATTTTATCTTTAAGGACAAAATTCCTGAGATACCAGTGTACGATGCTTTATTTATAAGAGCAACAACCGACCCTAGCAGTTCGGCGTATATTGCCTCCAGACTTGCACAACAGCACGGGCTCAGGGTAATCGATGACCCGCACTCTATCAGGACGTGCTCGAACAAGGCGATACTTCATGACCTGTTCCTTAAAAATAATATACCTTCTCCAAAATCTGTGCTTTTCACATGGGAAGAGAATACCATAGACGACATATTCGACATGCTTGGAACACCCGTTATTATTAAAACACCCTATACCCGTTTCTCCTCGCATGTTGAGAAGGCAAATAACAGAGCGGAATTTATCGAGATCTCAAAAAGATTCCTGCGAAAATCGAAAGTAGTGATTGTACAGGAATACATACGATCGGATTTTGACTGGCGTGTTGGGGTACTTCAAAATGAAATATTGTACCTGTGCAAGTACTGCATCCCTGAAGGGGGATGGAGAAAGATATTTGCATAGGACTTTCAAAATGTGTGGGCGACGGACTGTACGGACTTGATGTGAAGGAAACAAAAGATGGATACAGGGTTATAGAGATCAATGACAATCCCAGCATCTACGATGGCTATGAAGATGCGATAGACCAGGACATCTATGAAAAGATCATCAAAGCCCTGGCATCATAATTTTTTAATAAAACGGAGCGCATCATCGCCGTTCTTGTAATATTTCTTAATTTTCCGATCGACCGAAAAGCCTTTTGATGTATACAGGTTCTGGGCTGCAATATTATTAACACCGGCTTCAAGCGTGAAATTCCTGTATCCCATCTTTGTCAATAACTTTTCGCTGTGCTCCATGAGTGAACTCCCGATGCCAATGCGCCTGCATGAAGGATGCACGTTCAGGGAATATATCCTGGCATTTGATATGTGCTTTCTTAACAGGATAATTATGGAACCGACAATATCGCCTTCAACAGAAGCAACAAGGAAAAGAGATTTTGCTTTAAGCAGCAGATATTCTATCCGCTTTTTATGAAACGTCTCTTCTTTAAAACAGATTTTCTCAAGTCCCAGAATGGCGGGCATGTCCTCTTTTTTAGCTGGGCGAATGCGCGGTTTCAAGGAACTGCCACGCGCGACCTTACGCATTCCTGTACCTGCTTTACGATTTCAGGATAATCCCCGAAGACAAAACCAAGATCCACAGTACCCACCACGTCCACAATACCGATGGCAGCGATCCCATAACCTTCTTTATTCCTTATTGGGACGACAACGACCGGGATCCCGGTATATTTGCCGTTTGTGGGGATTTTACGCACGAGCTTGTTCTCCTTTAAGACCTGTTCCAGCACTGGACCTGTATAATCGGTATCAAGAATTTTTCCTTTCTCTATCCTTACGCCTTTTTTATTAAGGGTTCTCATGGTTACAGGAAGACCCAACAGTTCATGTACTGCAAGCGCAAAGGGCGCGATCTCTTCACTTTCAGAATCTGCAGAAATCTGTATATTTGTGAAATTCATGATTATTCTACTGTTTAAGCTCATTGATGATATAATTTATTGTTCATATCATAATAACTATTACAATTATTATATTAACAATTCGATAAATTTATGTAGATAAAGATTCAATGCTGGCACGGTGACGTATGCTCAGCTTGAAAAATGACTGGATAAATACTGTTGGAGCGCATGAGTTCAATGCCAGACATTGTGTCAGGTCAAGATACATAAAATTCATAATTTTATTTGGAGCGATATTCACTGTGCTACAGATATCAGATCTTATTCTAACGCAGTATGCACTAAAAAATCCTGAAGTAAGAGAACTCAATCCACTTTACGGTCATGACTGGTTTGTCCCATTAAAATTGACAATGGTCTTTCTTATCATGTACACAATGTATCATATGCCTGAAAATAGCCACAGACTTGCAAAAAATACAATGGCAGGATTGATATTTATGTATGTTTTCATCAACCTGAATAATCTGTATTTCCTGCTGACTTCATAAGTTATTGAGAATGGCTTATACGATAGGCGTACCTTCTTTTCTTGTCAATTCCTTGAATTCTGCCATTAATTTCCTCGTTATCTGACCTGGTTTGCCGTCACCGATGATGCGCCCGTCGACCTTTGTCACAGGGGCTATCTCTGCCGCTGTGCCTGTAACAAAAACCTCATCTGCAGTATAGATATCGAACAAACCAAGATTGGTCTCTGATACCGGTGTCCCGTCTTTTATGGCAAGTTCTATTGCAGCGGCACGCGTTATCCCGCGAAGGTTGTTAAGAGTCGGTGGCGTCAGTATTTTGCCGTTCTTCACCACGAAGATATTATCCCCCGACCCCTCTGAGATGTTCCCGTGGACGTCCATCATTATCGCCTCATCGCCGCCCTTTACGTTTGCTTCTATCTTTGCAAGTATGTTGTTGAGGTAATTCAGTGATTTGATATTGGGTGGAAGAGCCTCTGGCGCGTTCCTCCTGATACCAACAGTGACCGCAGTCAGACCTTTTTCATACAGGTCGCCGTACATGGCGCCCCATTCCTGCGTGATTATGAACACGTTCGGTACCGGGCATTTCCTGGGGTCAAGACCCAGATCGCCGTCGCCCCTTGTAACTATGGGGCGTATATATGCGTCTTTCAACCCGTTCCTCTTCAGGGTCTCTATGATGGCTTTTTTCATCTCTTCTTTTGAAAGCGGAACCTTCAGGTCGATAGCTTTTGCAGAGTCATACATCCTGTCAAGGTGTCCATCAAGCCTGAATACCCTGCCGTTATAGGCTCTTATCCCTTCAAAAACGCCATCGCCGTATAAGAAACCGTGGTCGTAAACTGAGGTTCTTGCCTCTTGTTTTGGTATGAATTTTCCATTAAAATAGATTAACTGGTCCATGTAAATCCCAGTTCCTTAAGGAAAACAATGGATATATGTGTTTTGATGCTCAGGCATAAAACATCAGATATGGAAGAAACAGGGTTTATAATGTTCAAAAAGTAACTAATATATAATGCACATTATCAACATAAACATTATTATAATAAAAATAGATTTCGTTTTGCAGAGAGCCGTTTTTTAGTTATCAACTTTTCTTATTTGGTTAATATTAAAACGTAAGATTTATATTCCATGAATACATTTAAAAGCAGGGTGAAATACTATGAAAAATCTTTCTGTAAATGTCCTTGATAAAACGGACGAAGAATTCGCTGATACGCTTATCGATTTAGGATTAAAGAGAAATGTAGCAAAAGTACTTACATATTTGAAAAACGTTAAAGAAGTTACTTCCAGAGACCTTGAGATGGGTTCTGACCTGAGGCAGCCCGAGGTGAGCATTGCTATGCGCGAGCTTGATGAACTGGGCTGGATCGCAGAGAGGGAGGAAAAGAAACCTGGAAAAGGTCGACCGTATAAGATCTATCAGCTCAAAACAAGCATTGACACAATAATCGAATATCTGGAGAACCAGAAGAAAAAAGAATCACAGGCTATGATGGCAAGTATCAAACGCCTGAAAGAATTAAGTAAATAATTTCTTGAAAATAGAGGGGTGGGGACAAAGGTTAATTGATATCCGTAATTTCCCTGGCGAGGTAGAAGACGAAAAGGTCAGATGATCTGCACCTATAGTATGTTCTCACCCTCGATAAACGGCATCTGATGCCTGATCGCGTATTTCCTGGCATCCTCTTTGGATAGGGCTTTTCCTGTGCAGCCGTCCAGCATCTCGCATACTACCATCGATGGAGTAATATCTGCCATCAGTGCAAGCTGTATCGAAAGCTCGGTCTGTCCGCGCCTCTCATCAAGAAGACCCGAAGCAGCACGAAGCAGAGCAACATGACCGGGTGACCTGAACTCCCTGCCGAAATCCAGCTTTTCCCCATTCATCACTTTCTCCACTGTCTCTCCGACCTTATTGATAGTAAAAGCCCTGTCATTGTCAGTTATGCCGGTAAAAGTATCCCTGTGGTTTACCCACAAAGAGAAAGAGGAGCGTGAGTCGTAGGGAATATCGCCCTTCTTTTCAACCAGCGAGCGCAGCGATCTATGACCGTTCAGTGAAACGCTTTTTAAGAGTTCGGACATGAAAGGCAGCCCCAGTCTATCTGCAGCATCTCCATGAACTGCAACGCATATGAGCCCACCTCCATCGCAGCGCATGCGTGCAACGTCCGCTGGTGTAGCATAGAGCGCAGGTATGACCATGTCAGTCTCTCCCTCCCGGTCATCTGCATCGTACAGGAGTATCATTTTACCATTCCGGAGAGCTTCTTTTACTTTTTCAATGCTCATTTTATTACCTCCACTTCAACAGCACTGCCGTCCCTGAGATTGAGATGTTCCCTCAGGTTCACAGGCGCGATTATCTCGATTATGTCTTCTGGATAGTGCGTGCGCTCAGGAACAATAACCGCTCCTCTTACATCTTCTATCATGACATTAAAGCAGGAGCCGCTGCCAAAAGTCCTGTTCTCTGTCGTGAATCCTGAGATGTTTATATCTGCGCTTATTCCCTTTCGGATTTCGATACTGTGAGAGCCAAGTTTGATATTCAGCGTACCAGGAAAGGGCATAAATCCGAGTTTTTCAATGAACTGTGTCCTGTAACCTTCCAGTGATATGTAGTATTGTCCTTCTCCCAGTCCTGTAATTACCTTTCCAGTCAGGACTTTTTTTTGTCCATTGCCCGAAAAGATCGTCCGATAATCATTAAACTCTTTCTGCAGCGCCCCAAGTCCGCTCTTTGTTATACTGACAAGCTGCCCGTTGTGCAGTATCTGCCGCTTGATGAGCATTTTATCTTCAAGGCATTTAAGCTTCCTTGCCGCAGTCTGAGGACTTGTTTCCATATGAGATGCGAATTCCACAGAAGAGATTTCCAGAGGCTTATTGTGCGCCCCAAGTAGTGCAAGTTTTTTAAGAGATAATATATCCATAAGACCACTCATTTTTGGGTTGCATCTCAAATATGAGTTTTTCGGGTATAAAGCTTTTCATCGGGCAGCGGGATACGACCCAAGTATCTTGAGCATCCCGACTTTACTCTTTATCTTTTCAAGGGTCTCTATGATCATCCTGTCTTCGATGTGCCCCTTAATGTCTATATGGAAGAGGTAATCCCCAAGAAGCTTTTTTGTGGGGCGTGATTCTATCTTGGTAAGGTCGATATTTCTGTTCGCGAACTCCTCCAGGATCTCAAAGAGCGCGCCGGGTCTGTTCTTTTGAAGAGATATAATGATAGAGGTCTTATCATTTCCTGTGGCAGGCGGCGTCTCTTTCCCGATCACGATGAAGCGGGTATAGTTCTCGTTAATGTCCTGTATGTTTTCTTCGAGAATTTTCAATCCATACCTCTGTGCCGACTCCTCTGACGCAATGGCTGCTATATCCTTTGACCCTGAAGCATGCTTCGCTGCAAGGGAAGTGCTCAAAACAGGACGCACTTCAGTGTAACTGAAATGTTTTTTTATGAACTTCCTGCACTGGGACAGTGCCTGGGGGTGGGACATTATGATCTTTATATCAGAAAGCCTGCCATTTGATAGCAGGCAGTGCCTTATCTGCACGATTACCTCGCCAACTATCTTTAACTGGTGTTCCATCAGAAGATCAAGCGTAAGCGGTATAGACCCTTCGAGCGAATTCTCCACAGGCACGATACTGTAATCCACCTCATTGTGCAGAAGTGCCTCAAAGGTATCCTGGATATCGTCGTAGTAATGCAGCTCTCCTGACTTGTTCCATTGTCTTGCGGCATTTTCTGTGTATGAGCCCTCAGGTCCTAAAGTCCCGATAATCATCCGCACTATATATTGAAGGGCAGAAGAAATACTTTATTACCCGGGTTAAAGATGAAAACGTATTTAACTGATAATAATAATCATTATGTATATTATGTTATTATAAGGGGATTGAATGGCAAAAACCAACCATCTTGCAATGATACTGACGATCGGTATCTCTGTGTTCCTGATAGGATATGGTCTTGAATATTTCAGGGTTGGAACGTCTCTACTACGCGATTATTTTCAGATTTCAACCGAGCTACTGCCTCTTGTCCTTACTTTTTCGATATTTGCGATCACATGGCTTGTGTTTAAAAGAAGCGCAGACAACCAGTCCCTATTCCTTGGGCTTGCTTTTTTCATCATCGGGCTCTTTGACCTCTACCACATTCTTTCTTATCCATTTATGCCGGATTTCATCACACCCAACTCGCTTCACAAGTCCCAGATCTTCTGGGGTGAGGCACGGCTTGTCTCAGCAGTTTTATTTCTTGCAAGCGCGTACGTTAATAACGAGACATTTCAGGTGCTTCGCAAAAAACCAGTACTGGTCGCCTCGGTCGCTGTCATCTCTTTTTCGTTCATATCCCTTATCACAGGGATATATCCAGAATTATTCCCCTTGCTCACTTCCCCTGATGGAGGTCCTACAAAGGAAAAGATGCTTCTGCTTATTACAACTTCAATGATACTCCTTTATACAGGCTATCTTTATACTATCAGAATGCGGAAAACCGGGGAGAAAATTCTCCTGTGCCTTATTTACGGTTTTGTTCTGACAGCTTTCAGCTACCTTGTCTATCTCTTTTTCGATTATCCGGGACATCTGCTCAAGGCTGCAGGGTTATACTTTTTTTACATGGGCATGTTAAGGACTTCGGTTGAGATGCCATATGAGACAATGGTCGAAGCTGGAGAAAAGCGCATCCATGAGGCGCAAGAGAGGTACCGCAACCTGTTCGATAGCGCCAACGATGCTATCATATTAACTGACCTGGATAACAATGTAACATCATGGAATAAGAGTGCGGAGAGGATATTCGGGTGGACTGAAAAGGAGATCCTCGGAAAGAAATTCCTGCCTATGTCATTTTATCAGAAATTGCAGCCAGATAACGAGCAGATCATCCGCAATGCCATATCCGGCGGCACTGTTACTGGAATTGATACAATACTCATGCGAAAGGACGGAAAAGGGATAGATGTCAGTATGACCTTATCCCCGTTGCGCGATACAAACCAGAAAGTTATAGGTCTTTCCGGTATTTTCAGAGACAATTCAGAGCGCAAGCATGCGCAGGAGCAGATAGAGAACTCCCTGAAAGAAAAGGAGGTGCTGCTGCGGGAGATCCATCACAGGGTCAAGAACAACATGCAGATAATCTCAAGCCTTCTACGGCTCCAGTCAGGATATATTAAGGAGAAAAAATATCGCGATATGTATAAAGAGAGCCAGAACAGGATCGTAACCATGTCCCTTATCCATGAGAAGCTCTATCAATCCACTGATCTGACGAGGATCGAAATAGGTGGATATATTAAAGAACTGGTTAACGGGTTATTTATTTCGTATGAGATATATCCAGGCAAGATCACGACGAATATCGATGTTGAAAGCGTTTATCTGGGAATTAATTCCGCTATCCCCTGCGGACTGATAATAAACGAGCTTATCAGCAATTCATTGAAGTACGCTTTTCCGGAAGGCAAGTCAGGAGAAATAAAGATATCACTACGTTCGACCGGCGAGGGCAATATCGAACTTATAGTTGCTGACAACGGTATAGGTTTACCAATAGATATGGATTTCAAAAAGATAGAATCCTGGGGCATGCGGATGGTAACGATACTGGTAGAGAACCAGCTTCATGGCGAGTTATCTCTTAACCGGGACAGGGGAACTGAGTTCCATATAAAGTTCAAGGAAGTGAAATGATGAAAGGAAACAAGATAATGATCGTTGAAGATGAGAGCATAATTGCAGAGGATATACGCATGAGCCTTATTAATAAGGGTTATGTTGTCCCTTCAGTGGTGTCAACTGGAGAAGCTGCTGTCGAAAAGGCAAAAGAGGAAAAGCCTGATCTCATCCTTATGGATATCATGCTTGCCGGGAAGATGGACGGTATAGAAGCTGCTGGCATTATTCATTCAAAGTTCAATATCCCTGTGATATATCTCACAGCGTACTGCGATGAAAAAATCCTGGAGCGGGCGAAGATAACTGTGCCTTTCGGATACCTTATCAAACCCTTCAAGGAACGTGATCTTTACATAACTATTGAGATGGCGTTCTATAAACACAAGATGGAGATGGAATTAAGAGAGAGCAAAGAATTTTATGAGTGCATCCTGGAAGGGATCGTTACCGGAGTCTGGGTAACAGATAAAAATGATGTTATCATTTACGCCAATAATGGCATGAAGGTTATCATCCCTGAGTTGACAGCTGGAATAAAGATATTAGATGCCTGGGAATTTTTCAAAGCCTATTATCTGAGAGCAAGAGAAACATTACAGCCATTTCATTATGAGGGCGTTCCGTTTTCTGTCCCTGGCGCAGGACCGAAATATCATTCCGGCTGGCTGACTCCTCGTATTGAAGAGGGCAAGTTCAATGGCATGATATGCACGATCGAAAACATACATACGCAGGCATGATCAAATTCAGATGCGTTGCGGGTCAGTCTCTGGCAAACTTTTAAAACATGTTCTCATATATATGACGTGATGGTTTTGAAACTTAAAGAATATATTCCATTCATTGGCATGGCGTTCATGCTTCTTCTTGTGCAGGTGATCGCGCTGGCTCTGAGCGAACCTTTTAAGAAGCATGATATTAAAGCATTTTCCAACCCCGAAGACCCTACCAACGTCGTGGTCTGGGTAGCGATCATACTCATTTTCACTGCTTTAATTTTCCTGATCATTAAGATGAACAAGAAATGGATAATTCAGGCATTTATCTTTCTTACCGTGGCTTCAATGCTTTACTTCGTGTTCATCCCATTCTTCTCTGTCGGTCCTTACATTACATTAACAATAATACTTTCACCTGACCTGACACTCGAACTTGGTACGGTTTACTATTCGCTCTTCATTCTTTCAGCAGGTCTTACCATACTTCTGTATAAGTATCCGGAATGGTATGTGGTCGATACTGTCGGTGTGATAATTGGCGCGGGCGCAAGCACCATGTTCGGCATTTCTCTTGAGATAATACCAACGCTTCTTCTCCTGGTCGTTCTTGCAGTCTATGATTATATCGCGGTGTACAGGACAAAGCACATGATAGCGCTGGCAGAAGGAGTAATGGACCTGAAGCTTCCTATTCTGCTTGTTGTCCCGAAGCACTGGAAGTATTCCTTCCTTACTGAGAAATTTGATAAAGAGGAGCGTGAGGCTTTCTTCATGGGGCTGGGAGATGCAGTAATGCCTACTCTGCTTGTAGTTTCTGCGAACGTTTTTGTGCAGGCAAGTTCATATTCAGTTCCATTTATCGGAGGCATCAATCTTCCGGCTCTGGGCGCTATAGTGGGGACTTTCGTGGGATTCGCGGTGCTCATGGGGCTTGTCATCAAAGGAAAGCCCCAGGCAGGTCTCCCGTTCCTTAACACCGGAGTTATACTGGGATATATGGCTGGAAGCCTGCTCGCAGGGTCTGCAATTCTTTAATGCCAAAAGATTAAATAATCCCATGCTATCAATAGGGAAACATGTCTCAAACGGTTTCAGAAAAAATTTTTTCAAAAGCATCGGGTAAAAATGTTTTAGCCGGGGATTTCGTGCTTGCGGATATAGACTGCGCCATGACCCATGATATCACAGGACCTCTTGCTGTAGAGGGATTCAGGGAAATCGTGAAAGGCAAAAAAAGACAGAAGGTCTGGGACCCTGAAAAGATCGTAATCCTTTTTGATCACCAGGTGCCTGCAGATTCACTTGCGGCAGCCGCGAACCACATTATGCTGCGCCAGTTCGCAAAAGAGCAGGGTATCCTGAATTACGACGTATTCGGGCGACCTCATAGTGGGCTCGGACTCGCATACGTGCGCTTACGGGGCGCTGGGCGCCTTCTCAACAGGCACAGGCAGCACTGACATGTCTTTCGTGTTCGCCACAGGAAAGCTGTGGTTCAGAGTGCCAGAGAGCATGAGGTTCGAGGTCAACGGAAAGCTCCCGCGGCGCGTGCACCCGAAGGATGTTATCCTTCACCTTATTGGCGATGTGGGAGTTGAAGGGGCAAGGTATAAGACCGCGGAATTCTGCGGTTCCACGGTAAGAGAGATGGACATACCCGGCAGGATGACCATGTGCAACATGGCTATTGAGATGGGCGGGAAAGCAGGTATCGTAGAGGCTGACCGCACCACAGAAAAATATCTCAGGGAGAGGATACCGGATTTTAAACTGGACGGTCAGTGGAAGAGCGATAGAGATGCGGTATTTTCCCAAATAAAAGAGTACGATGTTAGCGACCTTTCTCCACAGGTGGCATGTCCGCATAATGTTGATAACGTAAAATCCGTTGAAGAAGTGGAAGGTATTAAGATAGACCAGGTGTTCGTGGGCTCATGCACTAACGGAAGATTTGAGGATATCGAGATCGTTGCGAAAATCATGAATGGGGAAAAGGTGGCAAAAGGTGTTCGA
>BLYN01000155.1_pt1 | contig 14663 bp, 16 predicted proteins | sample 7848601 | NCBI WGS metagenome assembly BLYN01 (sample SAMD00058756, study PRJDB5105) | groundwater metagenome | biome: groundwater biome; feature: underground water body; material: groundwater | place: Japan:Gifu, Mizunami | collected 2014-06-26 | depth 300 m m
AGTGGAAGGTTAACTCTTATTTAGTTCCAAAAAAGGATTTGTGAAGATAAAAAAATAAATATATATTTATAATTTAAAGTAAAAAATGCTAAACTATAGGTAAATACAATGCAGTAAATGTTTCGTATCAAGAAAATATGACGTGAATTAAATAATTACACATCTGCAATTATCCGCAGTTTGTTTTTCATAAGTTTAGCGGAAGACTATAAAAGGAAGGATTATCTTCTCAAAGCTTCAGTTATTCTTTCTGAATTTGAAAGTATATAGTTGGCGAAGAAGCTTATTTGGGTGTTGCCAAGCAATTTCCGTTACGGTATGACAGAGGAAACTATAACCCTGAACCCCGCGCGGTCGATAAGCAGGGAAAAATCAAATCCCTACTGTGACGCCCGCTCTATTCGTTTAATCTCTCTTTTCAGGGCTTAAAAATATAGTATTTCAGGATGAGCCCTGCGAACAATATCGCAACGATGTTCATCACTTTTATCAGCGGGTTGATGGCAGGACCTGCTGTATCTTTTGTCGGGTCGCCGACCGTGTCGCCAACGACTGCTGCAGCATGTGTCGGATTCTTGCTGCCGTCAGGCAGTCTCTTCCCGCCAAGGTTTCCTGACTCGATGTATTTCTTGGCATTATCCCATGCTGCGCCGCCTGCTGTCATCATGAGAGCAAGAAGAAGTCCTGAGATTATTACACCGATGAGCAATCCACCCAGCGCAACAGGACCGAATATTAAGCCAACAACGAGAGGCGATAGCACTGCAAGAAACCCGGGGATGATCATTTCTTTTTGTGCCGCGATCGTTACAATATCCACACACCGCCCATAATCCGGTTTAGCAGTTCCTTCCATGATCCCTTTGATCTCCCTGAACTGCCGCCTTATCTCTGTTACTATAGTAGTTGCAGCCCGCCCGACAGCTCCCATAAGGAAGCTTGTGAACAGGAACGGTATCATGCCGCCGATGAGCAAACCCACAAGCACCAATGGGTCTGAGAGGTTAAGCATCAGTTCTGGTTTACCTTCAACCATAACCACTGGTAACTTGCCTATCAGTTCAGGAGATTTTTCAAGCAGTTTGTTTATCTCGCTGCTGTAAGCCGCATAGAGCGCAAGGGCGCCGAGGGCTGCAGAACCAATGGCATATCCTTTTGTGACCGCCTTAGTGGTATTTCCCACAGCATCGAGCGGGTCTGTGATATCCCTGACTTCCTTAGACATCTCAGCCATCTCAGCGATGCCGCCTGCGTTGTCTGTAATAGGTCCGTAAGAGTCAATGGAGATAATAATTCCAGTAACAGAGAGCATAGCAGCCGCGGCTATTGCGATGCCATACAGTCCCATTGTCCCGCCGCCGTTCACAAGGAATGATATCAATATTCCTGCGCATATCACTATGACCGGAAGCGCTGTGCTCTGCAAGCCCACAGCAAGACCTGTGATGATATTCGTTCCCGGACCGGTAACTGAGGCATTGGCAATGCTCTTTACAGGACCGTGGTTCGTTGCTGTGTAATATTCGGTGATAATAATCATTGCAGTGGTAACACCAAGACCTACAAGAGCGCTGATGAAGAGGTTCATGTTGCCTTTCATCATCACTACGGTGATTGCGTAAAACAGGACAAGGGAGATCAGTCCAGCAACTATAGCGCCCTTATACATCGCACCCATTATATTGCCAGACTTACCAAGCTTCACAAAGAAAGTCCCTATTATGGAAGCAATGATCGCTGCAGCGCCAAGAACCAGGGGATACATGACAGCATTTGGATATTTATCTATAACAGTTATGCCTATAAGCATTGCGCCAAGCGCTGTAACAGCATACGTCTCGAAGAGGTCTGCCGCCATGCCTGCGCAGTCTCCCACGTTATCGCCTACGTTGTCTGCGATAACACCGGGGTTGCGCGGGTCGTCCTCAGGGATGCCTGCTTCTACTTTTCCCACAAGGTCTGTGCCGACATCGGCTGCTTTCGTGAATATGCCCCCGCCTATCCTGGCGAAAAGGCTGATAAGCGAGGCGCCGAACCCGAACCCGATGACCATTTCAACAGCCTCAACATTTCCGCCGAACACGATAAATAATCCACTGACACCAAGGAGCGCAAGGCTCGCCACTGATATCCCTGTCACCGCGCCGCCCTTGAACGCCACGTCAAGCGCCTTTTGCAAGCCTTCTTTAGCAGCATTGGCACAGCGCACGTTGCTTCGCACCGAGATGTTCATGCCGAGATATCCGGCGGCGGCTGACATAACCGCGCCGAGGATAAATCCGAATGCAGTTTCGGGATTGATCGCCAATCCGATCAGAATTGCAAGTATGACCGCGATCACTGCTACGGTCTTATATTGCCTGTTAAGGTAAGCCATTGCGCCTTCCTGGATGGCAGATGCAATGGCTTTCATCTTCTCTGTACCTGCATCAAGTTTCATTATATACGAAACAAGATACAGGGCGAAAACAAGTCCAATAATGCCCGCAAGCGGGGCTGAGTACAATAACGGTTCCATAATATCCTCCATGTGATTGTTCCGCTCACTTGGTGGTAAATATATATATTGTTTACCTCTTGAAAAAGATATTACAGATACGCCCTTCTCATCCTGTCCTTGTGCTCGTTATACTTCTTCCTGAACGCCGGGTCATCCTTCATCTTATCGACCTGATCTTTAAGCTTCTGCTCAAGCGCAGCCTGTTTACTCGAAAGAAATTCCCTGCACAGCAGGCTTGATGAATCAGATGAATACATCTGTACACCTGCCATTACTATCGAAGGCTTACTGCGCTGGGGAGTGACAGTCCCGAAAGGAACGGGCGAACCTCTGCTCATTATTTTTTCAAGTTCCTCATCCATGCGCGCTATCCTTGTTCCCACAGCGACCATTTCTCCGGTCGTGATCTCTTCAGATTTTATCTGCCAGAGGTTCCTGTCGCCAGCAATAAAAGTATTATAATGATCCCTGTCCATCCCCTGGAGCACGCGCCAGCTTGACTTGTCTTTACTTTTATCGTAAGAGTTTTTGAGATTTCCAACCAGGGAGCTGACGCTCTTTATCACCATTATGCGAACATCCCCTTTGGCGGCTCCGACTTCTTCCCGACCGCTTCTGCGAGGGCTTCTTCAAAATACTTACATGTAACTTTTCCGCCCGACAGAATGGCCTTATGCAGAGCGTTCTTGAGCAGCTTTTCCACAAGGTCGCGTCCTGAGAAACCAGTCGTCTTTTTTGCAATGCTCTGAAGATCGACATCCTTTGCAAGTTTTACAGGGAAGGTGCGCGTATAGGTCTTCAGGATCTTATACCGCTCTTCCACAGCAGGCAGAGTGAACTCAATTTCTTCTTCAAAGCGGCTGCGCACAGCGGGGTCAAGCGCCGTTATCATATTCGTGGCAGCTATCGTGCAGATGCCATCCCTCTCATCTATTCCATCCATCTCGGTAAGTATCGCATTAACTATTTCGGATACGTCCCCTCTTATTTCCTGGAAGCTCCTGTTAAGTGCGACAGCATCGAATTCATCGATAAATATAATACATGGTGAAAGCTCTTCTGCCTTCTCATAGAGCTGGTGTATCTGGCGTGCTCCGTCCCCTACGAATTCCCCGATAAGCTTTGTGGCTTTTACTGCCAGGAGCGGTACATCCACGGAATTCGCGAGCGCCTTTGCCATCATGGTCTTTCCAGTGCCTGAAGGTCCGTGGAACAGTATGTTCTTTGGAGCCCACTTTCCAAACTTTCCTGGATTAGTGAGGAATTTTTCGATGAGCTTGCATTTATTTTTGGCTTTATGCTGCCCGATAATGTTCTTAAATGAGGTATCTGTTTTCATTTCAGGGACAAGGAAATCCGTGTCATAGTCCTCGACCATGAATTTGGTGTTTTTACCTATCTCCGAGTTCTCCGGGTCAACATCTATTATCTTAAAAGCAAAATCCGGGAACATCCGTCTGTCGAAAAGGTAGTCGCCTTTTTTTACGATAAAGCCGTTCCACTGCTCGCGGGCATAGAACTCAAAGACATCAAGTTCTGATGTTTCGGGGTATTCGTGGAACATACCTTTTAACGGGTAGCCTGCAGGTTTCACCGTCACTGTTTTAGCGCCATTACACTTTGCGCTTGAACCGCATTTACTGCTCTTTTTGTTGTTTACCCGCTGTTTTGCTCTCATGGAAAGCAATAAATGTCAATTAACTATTAAACTGTTACCCTGTTTTATGCTTTTTTAAAAATTCTTTTATTCCTATACCAGTATTATTAAGCAGCCTGAAAGCCATCTCCTGCGTTGGCCATGAGCCAAGCCCGCAGTCAGGACCTGCGTATTTTATCCCGTCCCCGAATAGCGCGTACGCCTTTTCAAGCCTTTTTTCTATGATTTCCGGTGTTTCCATTACCGTGACTATCTCTTCAAGCCTCTGTGGCTCTTTCCAGACGTTGATTCCATATTTTTCGTTAAGCACTGACGACAGATTGAATATATCGGTGCGCGCAACCCCTATTCTCAGGAATTTATCGTACCCGGAAAGGTCTTTTTTGTCAATGAGGTCAAGATACGACGGGCTGGCTGCTGCCTCTACACCTATGACGCTTATGGATGGGACACTGCATATAAGTTTATAGTGAAGCGGCGAATGGAGATGTATCTCGGTATCTATTTTATGCGACGAAGCGGTTTTTGAAGCCTTTTCAAGCGCTGCTATAAGGTCGCTGTCGCTGAACATGATCTGGGGATTTATTCCTATGCTGGGTTCGTCAATCGAAATTGTTGATATCCTGAAACTTTTTGCATTGTCTATCGAATTACTGATGAACCTGTCGATGCTTGCGGCAAAGTTGTTGAGGACATCAGCATATGCAGTCCACCCGAACTGTTTCAGGTACAGCTCGACCGGACCGGTGACACATACCCGAATATTTAGTTTATTGCCGGTACTCTTATAATATTCAGCGCCCACGTCTTCGATCGCATCAAGCTCCATTATCCTTGCCCTGTCCCTGCGCACGAGAAGCGGCTCTTCAGAGCATGCCTCATCGTTGATTATCCCCAGGAACTGCTGGTTCATATCCTGGTACTGGGGATATGTAGGGACATCCACGCCTGCCTTTATCTTCTGCCACATGGCATCCTTAATAATGTTGAGGATTTTCGGGTCTTTTCTCTTTACGGCTTCAGGCACCCATTCCTTTTTTACGTCTTTTGGCAGCGGGTAGCTTCCAATATCATCGAATAATATCATGTTGTTCTCGATTGTTTTTTCCAGTTTTATACTTATTGAGACTTTCCTTTTTTAATAAAATGTGTATCAAAAAGGCAACTATTTTAAGTTATAAGATGTAGTAATATGTTGCAGCAGGTGAATACATGTCAGAAGAAAAAGGAGAGAAAAGAAATGAGTAAAGTCGTATTGATGGATTTTTTTGCAGAATGGTGCGGTCCATGCAAGATGCAGGACCCCATCAATGAAGAGATCAAGAAGAAATTCGGTGATAAGATAGAGATCAAGAAGGTCGATGTAGATACTAACTTTGAACTTGCTTCCAGGTTCACCGTTCATGCAGTGCCGACCCTTATCCTTGAAAAGGATGGCGCTGTTTTCAAACGTTATACGGGCGTGACCAGGGCTAAGGTGCTTGAAGCAGATATCAATGCTGCTTTAAAATAAGAGGTTTGATTGAAACCTTTATATGACCTCGGCGTTCTGCCTGTGAGGTACAGGACAGGTAAAGGTTTCAAACCCCACATATCGCTGACTTTTAACGCTGAAAAAAATCGCACGTTTGCCGTGGATACCACGAATCTGCGCCATTCTACTGATGCCTACCTCATAACTCACGCCCATTCAGACCACCACGGCAAATCTGCTATGCTCTCTGAAAAAGCGGTGTGCTCAGAGGAAACTGCGCGGGCGCTTGAGATCCTTTATGGCAAAAAATACGCAGGGAGTACATTCAGGATCGGAGATGCTATTGACATCGCAGATGTGCATGTTAAGACGTATCCCACCCACCATACAATCGGCTCTACAGCTTTTTTCTGGGAGAACGAGGTCGGGACAAGGATCCTGGTGACAGGCGACGTGAAGGATGCAAAAGACCTGCCAAAGTGTGATTTACTCATCACGGAGGCGAATTACGGGGATTACGACGACCCTGACTGCCATTTTCAGGATGACATAGGCGCATTCAGAGAAGCGGTAAAAGAGCATGACGACATAGCCCTGGGCGCTTATGCGTTCGGGAAAGCCCAGCGGGCTGTACATCTCCTTCGAGAATCGGGTTATTCTGGCATGATAGGGATGGACCCTTCATCGCTTGCGCTTACAGAAGGATTGATGGAGAACGCGGGGCAGCTTTGCGGTATAGACGGCGATTGCGGGATCCGCATAGCGGCGCTTGCCAAATTGCCTGCCATCCAGGCTTCAAAAAAATTTGTCCTGACATGCAGGCGCGATTATAAAGTCCCAACGATCAGCATAAGCGACCATATGGACGTGAACGGGCTTATTGGCATGGTGGAACAGAGCGCGCCCCAAGCTGTCATCGTGTACCATCCTGGAGGTCACCGTCCGGTCAAACTCGCGGCATATCTGAATAAAATGGGAGTGTATGCGCGGGCACTTACGCAGATCAATAACTGTATTGATATATGAAAGCTTCCGTAAGCGAATCAAAACCTTTATACTCAAAGCACACTTAATGAAAAACGGTGATAATCATGGTGAAAATGCCCCCTGAAATAAAGGATGTTGTCGCAAAGCAAAAACCCCTGCCCATAGCCACAGCAAACAAGACTGGAAAGCCCAATGTCGTATTCGTTACAATGTGGAAAATACTTGATGACGAGACCATACTGTTCGTGGATAACTTCTTTAACAAAACAAGAAAGAACCTCGAAGAGAATCCGAATATGGCTCTTGTGGTTTATGACGGCGATGCCAAAAAATCATATCAGTTAAAAGGGACAGTAGATATCGAAAATAAGGGTGATAAATTCACAAGTGCAAAGGAGATGGCGGATTCAAAGAAACTTCCTGGAAAAGCCGCGGTTATCTTTCATGTGAAAGAGATATACGACGCAACGTACGGACCTAACGCGGGGAAAAAGCTCGCTTAAAGATTTTCTTTTTTTATATTTCCACACCTTTGCCAGCACAAAAAAACAGGACTGGAATAATATATCATTCAGATTACCTGAAACACGATACTGGCCTGCATCCTGAGAATAAAGAGCGACTGATATCGATAGTTTCTCATCTTAAGAAAACCGGGATGCTTGAAGAACTCGACCTGATAAAACCCAGACGTGCAAAGCACAATGAGCTGCAGTATATCCATCATCGCGATTATATCGAAAAAGTGAGGCGTTTTTCTGAAATGAAGCTCCAGCTTGACCATGAAACAATCCTTTCAGGAGATTCATATGAGGTAGCGGCGCTTGCTGCAGGAGGCGCCATAACAGCAGTTGATGCGATACCGGATACCGTGGAGAATGCTTTTGCCCTCGTACGTCCCCCAGGACACCATGCAATGCCGGGACGGGGAATGGGATTCTGCGTTTTCAACAATGTCGCTATCGCAGCCCGCCACGCACAGAAAAAGGGCTTAAAGCGCGTGCTAATAGTGGACTGGGATGTGCATCACGGGAACGGAATTCAGGAAGCGTTCTACGACGATCCCTCTGTTTTGTATTTCTCCACCCACCAGTACCCGAGTTTTCCCGGGACAGGATGGCTGGACGAGGTCGGGAAAGGCGAAGGGTTGGGTTACAATATCAATGTTCCCCTGCCAGTGGGGACGGATGATGCCGGGTTTGTAGCAGCGTTCAAGGAGATACTGCTCCCTGCCGCGCTTGAGTTCGCTCCAGACATGGTGCTTATCTCGGCAGGATATGACAGCTGCGCCGGTGACGGTCTCGCCCGGATGAAGATGAGCGTAGAAGGGTTTGCTGTTCTTGCTTCTATAGTAAGTTCCATAGCAAAGGAGAGCTGCGGTGGAAGGCTTGCCGCAGTGCTTGAGGGAGGTTACAATACAGACCTCCTTGCTAAATCTGTTGCTTCTGTTCTTGATGTATTCATGGGGAAAGAACCGCAGCAGAAGCGGCAGTACACGCCTGATCCGCAGGTGAGGAAGCGGTTGGACGAGGTAAAAAAGATACAATCCCAGTTCTGGCACCTCCGATAGATTAATATGTAAAAAGTTAGTATTAGCCGGAGAAGCCCGGTAGTGTAGCGGTCAATCATGCGAGGCTCTGGACCTTGCGACATAGGTTCGAATCCTGTCCGGGCTATTATTACTTTAATATACTGACAGAGCATACAGCACCTCTTTATTAAGGTTAAATATAAATACATAAAAATTAGACAGTAATGTGCCATATAACCAATATTAACAAAGAGGCATAATCCGAATGACAGGATCCAATCATATTTACAGGAAAAGTCTTGAACAAATAAAGTCTATGATACTGGAGACCTTCAGGGATGACGATATCAGAATTATGCTGTTCGGCTCAAGAGCAAGGGGCGATTTCGACAGGCGTTCAGATATTGATATCGGGATATTGCCCGGAAAAAAGTATGATTCAAAAAAATTAGTTTTTTTAAAAGAAAAACTTGAAAATATGAACATACCATATAAAGTTGATATTGTGGATATTTCTAAAGTTTCAGAGATCTTCAGGAAAAAAGCTATCAAAGAAGGGGAAATATGGAAAAGCTGAGAATAGTTGTAGAACAAGCTGGTAGGGCTCTAACAACTCTTAAAGAGATAACCCAGGAGCCCTATTCTGTGATCGTCAGGGATGCAGCAATACAGAGATTCGAGTACAGTTATGAGATATTCTGGAAGCTCTTAAAAGAATACCTGAGGGAAAGAGAGGGGATAATCTGCGACTCCCCAAAATCATGTTTCAAAGAGGCTTTCAAAGTGAAACTGTTCACAGAGGAAGAAACAATAAAAGCTCTTGAAATGACCGATGATAGAAACCAGACAGCTCACACATATCACGAAGAAGTCGCCATGGAGATATATCCGAAAATCAAGGGCTATTATGAACTTATGGATAAAGTCCATAGAAAAATATTGGAAAACATTTAAAGGATGCAAAAATGCAGAATCTCACTAAACTTCTATCAAATCATAAGGAAAAATTCAGGGAAAAGCTGATCGAAGCACTTTCTACAAAGAACTCGCTAACGAAAGAACAGGTCATTGCAGAGTATAAGGATTTTATCGAACAGTTCATCACCGATAAATACGAGAACGTGGAGGAACTAATAAGCAGGATAACCGCAGCAGAACGCCCCGTGCTCCTTTCCATCAGGCGCGACAGGTCGCGCGAGGACAAATGCAAGCTTTGCGAGGAGAACCAGTCCAATATCGATGAGATCGCGAAGAAATACGGGGACAGGGTCGAAGTGATCGAGATCTTTGAAGATAAGCCTGAGGGCGGGGCGCTGTATCATATCATCTTCCACGAAGATGCTCAGGAAAAGAAGCTGCCGCTTACTGCGGTTATCAGCAGGGGAGAGATATTGAAGTTCTGGGCAGGAAAGACCGTGGAGTCAGCGGTGTATGAGAGATATTTGAGGAAAGTCTTATCGTGATTTACTCAAATCCACAACAAGCGAGGACAGACCACGAAAAGCAGCCTCCACGACCGATTCTTTTGATAAAACTTTCTTAAAGTTTTTCATTCGGTTTCCCCGGCAAGTTCAATCCTCTGTCCCTTCACAGCAAGGATTGAAGACCGCCGTGCCACGCCGCGGATGAACATGATGCTTTTGTCCACTACGCGCTGGAGGCCGTTCATGGACTGGTTGCCCCCGACCACTTCTTTCTCGATCATATCAACATAGGTTCTGATCTCGCTGTCACTCTTAAAAGTGATCATTATCAGGTCGCTTATATCCTCGACAGAACACTGGAAATTAAGATGCACCCTTGAATAAGAGGAATGGTACTCTTTCTCAGGCTTTTTGCCAGCCTCAGGCATTCGCCATTTGCTTTCCACCAGACCGCTTTTTTTCAGCAGATCAAGGCTTTCATTTGCCGCAAATCCAACCTCTTTCTCTATTTCCTCTTCGATTTTCCAGTCTTTCTGCAAACAATCAAAAACTTTTTTATGGCTGTCCGACCCGAACGCGCGTAGTAAGGGAACTAAATCGGAAGGCTCATTAACAATACGAGTTCTTTTGCCCATGGAAGATATCACTCACTTAATAATCTGTAATTTCTAAATTCAGTGCAATTTTTCAGTACAGTATATATAGGTCATTCTGAAAGGATAAACGTTTTGAATAGATGAACACAAACTGAGAATTTCTTGATAAACATATGGTATAAACGCATTAATTATATAAATACTTTTATCCCCGCAACCGTCAGGACAGTAACAATGATTCCTGCACAGATAACTCCTGCAAATATTGCCAGTAAAGCGTTCTTGAATTTGAAGCCAAAGACAAAAGCAGCGGCGCAGCCTGTCCAGGCGCCGGTCACAGGGAGCGGTACGCCCACAAATATCGCAAGCCCGATAGACCCGTATTTTTCGAAATTGGCATTATGTTTGCGGTGTGTTCGCTCAAAAAGCCAGGTGAAGAAAATATCCCCTATCCTCCATCGCCTGAGAAAATTCGATACTGGTTCAAGGAACAGCAGTAATGGTATGACAGGTATCATATTACCCGCGACCGAGAGGGAAAATGCGGTAAGGGGATCCAATCCAAATCCATAGGGTTCCTTCATTATTGCTATCGGGATAGAAAGACGAAGTTCTGCCATAGGCAGCATGGCAATAAGAACAACAATAAGTTCATTACTCGGGATAAAACTGAAAATGCCAGGCAGAGTTGATCCAAGCGTCATTTCTTACTGGCTCCGCACAGTATGAAATGAGCGATAAGAGCCTCAAGCTGGATGCGTTCGTTAGCGCCTTCAGCCATCCTGAAATCGACCTCTCCAATGCGGTCTATAAGGTCCACTTTCAGCCTGTCAGGGACAGTCATATCAAGCATGGCCCGGTAAATCTGTCCTATGATATCTTCACCTGAAAGCCCCTGCTCTATCAAAAGATAATCCAGTTTAGCTTTTGCTTTCATGAAATCCCCTGCAAGAGCGAGTTTTATCAAATCCACAACTTCCTCAGGCTTCGCTGTGGCAGTAGTCTTGTAGATAGCGTCCATATTTACTTTTTTATCAAGCATCGCGGCAGCCTGAAGAGCATTGATAGCGCGCCTCATGTCGCCAGCAGCCACATATCGTATGGCTTCAAGACCGTCATCTGTCAGAGCGACCCCTTCTTCTTTCGCGATGTGTTTCACCCTCTCCTCCACTGCTGCACTGGAAACAGGTTTGAACCTGTAGACCGCGCACCGCGACTGGATGGGTTCGATTATTTTAGAGGAATAATTGCATGAGAGAATAAACCGGCAGGAGCCTGTGTATTTTTCCATCGTCCTTCGCAGCGCCGACTGCGCGTCCGAGGTGAGCGCATCAGCCTCGTCGAGGAATATTATCTTGAACTCAGCTTCGCCAAGGGGCGCCGTCCTTGCAAAGTTCTTTATCTTGTGCCTCACTACATCAATGCCGCGCTCGTCGCTTGCATTGAGTTCGGTAAAGTTGTTCGTCCATGCCTCGCCAAAGAGTTCGCGGGCAACGCACAGGGCGGCGGCTGTTTTCCCCACGCCGGGCGGTCCTGAGAAAAGAAGATGGGGAAGGTTTCGCGACTTGACATAGGATTTTAAACGCTTTATTACTTCTTCCTGTCCCACTATCGCGTCAAGTTTTTTCGGACGGTATTTCTCTATCCAGATTTCCTCTTTGAGCATGCAAGTCTTAATGAGAAGCAGGTATTATTTAAGTTTCCCTTAACTTACGTTTTTCTTCTTTTCCACCCGCACAAGCGAGGTTAGAACCCCGGCAGCGCAGATGATCGCAGATACAAGGAACGCATAATGAAACCCGGAAAGGAATGCGGCTTCGTATGTCGCCCCGGCTGCCTGGCTTGAATTGAGGATGCTGTTGAATACCGCTCCTGATATCGCAGTACCTGTCACCATGCCGAGATTGCGAACCATTGCAAGCAGACCGGAAGCTATCCCGAGCCTGCTTTTAGGCACCGAACCCATGATTATGGTGTTGTTGGGGGACTGGAACATGCCCATGCCGATACCAACCATCGCGAGCAGGAGGACGATATCCCAGAAGCCTGAATCCCTGCCGAGGTTGCCCATCAGATACAGAGCCACTGATGTAATGGCGATACCCAGGCTTCCAGGAAGCAGGGAATTAGTCCGGTCGTATATCCAGCCTGAGAGCGGCGATACCAGCCCCAGGACTATGGGTACGGCTATCAGCGCCATTCCCACTTCTTTTGTACTGAAACCCAGTATCTCGACCATATAGAACGGAGTTAGAAAAATCACAGAGAACATAGCAACAAAACTTAAGAAACCGCTTAAATTGGACGCTGAATATACCCTGTTCCTGAAAAGGGAAAGATCAACCATGGGCTGGCTTGCAGCGGCTTCAACTCGTAAGAACAGCAGCAAAAATACCACGAACAGTATGAACAGCCCGATTATCACGAACGAGCCCCAGCCAAGTTCCTGTCCCTCTGTAATACCCAGCATCAGCGCGGTCACGCTAATGAACATAAAGACTGCGCCCTTGATGTCGAATTTCTGTCCCTGATGAAGCTCATCCTTCATGAGCACCTTTGATGCATATGCAATTCCGAAAATACCCACAGGGATATTTATATAAAAAATGCTCTGCCAGCCTGCCCAGTCGATAAGGAATCCACCAAGAACTGGTCCAACCATATAGCCGATGCCTACCACGGTGCCGATAAGACCGAGAGCCTTGCCCCGTTCCGTGTGGGGGAAAGCGCCTGTGATGATGGCAGGACCATTCGCCATTATCATCGCCGCGCCAACGCCCTGCACCATCCTGAAAGCGATAAGCTGCACCACGGATGCTGAGAGGCTGCACAGGGCTGAGCCTATCGTGAATATGGCAAGACCTGCGGTAAAGACAGGTTTCTTCCCGTACATGTCTGAAAGCCTGCCAAGCGTGAGCAGAAGGGCGGTGATGGTCAGCAGGTATGAAACTATTACCCATACGATTGTGGCTATATCTGTGTTGAAGTATCTTGTGAGCGTTGGCAAAGCGATATTTACGATACTCCCGTCAAGTGTTGCCATGAACACACCGACAGATACGACGAACATAGCGCGCCATTTGTATCCCGGGTCGGTTTGCTCTGGTGTTTCTTGCATTGGAATCCTTGGATGGCAGGATTATGCTTTATATTTAGCTGTGGCAATTCCATGCGCATGGAATAGTATTTTTTATCATGGAGTGCGTAATATGGTCGAATATGCCTGTCCCAGAAAAGAAGATCAATTTTTTCATCACGTCAGATCTCTTCCCCTCAATTTCCATTACGGGAAGCGAGTGTTCTCTCATGTGCCAGCACTGCAGAGGTAAATTGCTTGAATCGCTTGTCCATGCCACGACATGTGATGAACTTGTGAAAAAGGCTCTGTCCCTGCATAAAAAGGGAGCGAAAGGCATACTTCTGACGGGAGGGTGCGATGATCGCGGGAGGATCCCCATAAGTGCGATCGTTCCTGCTATCAAAGCGATCAAAGACGAAACCGGGATGCTCCTCATCGCCCATACAGGTTTTATATCCCGTGAGGAAGCCTTTGCGCTGAGAGGTTCGGGACTTGACGGGATAGGTTTTGATGTTATAGGGGATATGGGAACGGCAAAAGAGGTCTATGGTCTTTCGGTTTCTGAAAGAGAATATGTGGAGAGCCTGCGAGCCATTGAGGATTCCGGTCTTGTGGTGTTCCCCCATGTCTGCGTTGGGCTTCATTTCGGGGAATTGAGAGGGGAATTGCGCGCGCTTGAGATTATCCGCGAGGCAAACCCGGTCACAGTAATAATAACAGGTCTGATGCCCGTTGCAGGAACGCCTATGGCTCACATCAAGCCTAAGCCATCTGATTTTGAAAAGGTGATAGCAAGAGCGATTGAAATGTTCCCTGATACCCCTGTGGTGCTGGGCTGCGCTCATTCAAGCGGGAAGGACAGGGAGAAAATCGAGATGATCGCCATGAAATGCGGGGTGAGCGGGATAGCGGCGCCGACGGTTAGTACTGCGAGGTTTGCCAGGGAGAAGGGGTTTGAGATTAATTATTACGGCATGTGCTGCGGGCTTGTTCCGGGGGAAAGCACCAGGATCGAGGTCCCCTGATAGAAATACTTTCACTCCGCATACCAAACGGTCTTTAATCCATACTTCATGTTATCGCCCGTGAATGAAGAAGCAACAGAACTTCGCCACCCGCATCTTGTGGAATGGTGCGGAGAGCATATGTGGGTACTGCTATCACGGCAGCGTGGGGCAGGGATGGGATGTGTTGCAGAAGTACATTTCATCACAGAATTATTCGGAAGTTGAGAAAGGTATATAAGCAAAAAACGATAACAAGCGCCGTACCTTAAGTACGGGGTATAGTGACTGCGGACGATGGGTTTTTCATGATCGCAGAAGCGATAAAATTCCATAAAACTTTTTCAAGCGCTAAAAATAGGCGCACATCTTTTAAAAGCTACGGACAATTATTATTGCTCCTCTGAATCG
>BLYN01000159.1_pt1 | contig 14184 bp, 12 predicted proteins | sample 7848601 | NCBI WGS metagenome assembly BLYN01 (sample SAMD00058756, study PRJDB5105) | groundwater metagenome | biome: groundwater biome; feature: underground water body; material: groundwater | place: Japan:Gifu, Mizunami | collected 2014-06-26 | depth 300 m m
GTGCAACTACTGCATATCTCCCAGGTTAGACAGTATTCTATGATCAGAGAAAAAGCAATCGTTAAACATCAGCGGTCTTGTATTGTTCACATACGACTGGTACAGCGTGCTGGAACCGTGCGCCACCAGGAGGTCGCTGCCGCAGGAACTTATTGATTTCCGCTGCGTATTGAAAAAATATAATTGTGATGAAAGAATGTGCGAAAAATGGGGGTTATGCCAAATCTTAAAGGGTTTAAAAGCCTTTAACGCGGTAATGAAACAGGAAATGTCAAGCGTGGATGTGGCTGCGCTCATAAGGGAACTCCGTCCCAGGCTTCTTGATGCAAAACTGGGAAAGATATACCAGCACTCGCCCGACGAGATAAGGATAGGGCTGCACATCTTCAAGGAAGGCAGGACGAACCTGGTCATCGAGGCAGGGAGGCGTTTGCACCTGACCGCGCACCCTGAGGAAGCCCAGAAATTCCCGCAGTCCTTTCCCATGCTGCTTCGCAAACACTTAAGCGGAGGAAGGATAACCGAGATCTCGCAGTACGATTTTGACCGCATAATAGAACTGCACATCCAGCGCGGAGCTGACACAACATTACTTCTAATCGAGCTTTTCTCACGGGGCAATATCATTTTGCTGGATGCTGAAAAGAAGATCATCCTGCCGTTAAAGTCCATCAGCTTCAGGGACAGGAAGGTGATACGGGGCGAGATATATGAGCTTCCGCAGGCGCAGTTAAGCCCGGTCACAGCCACTCCTGACGAATTGAAAGAGATGTTCTCCAGCTCAGATAATGACATTGTCAGGACAGTAGCGACTCGCATGAACATGGGGGGGCAGTATGCAGAAGAAGTCTGCACTCGTGCAGGGATCGATAAAAATATGCCAGCAAAACAATTGGCTGATGCATCGCTGTTACACAAAGCAATGCAGGAGGTGTTCATGCCGCTGAGTGCTGAACTGAAACCACATATCGTATTAAAAGATGGGAAACCTGTTGATGTCCTTCCTTTTGAACTTTCCCATTATGATAAGAACGAAAAGAAATATCTTGGCACTTTCAATGATGCGCTGGATGAATATTTCAGCGCGGGAGCTGAAAAAAAACGCGAGCAGATAAAAGAAAGGAAGGATATAAAAAATAAAAAGATAGGGCTGTATGAGTACCGCCTGCAAAAACAGATGCAGGCGCTTGAGAAGTTCAGGGATGAGGAGGGAAAGCTCGTTCACAGGGGTGAATTGATCTACGCGCATTACCAGACCGTTGATGGTATCCTGAACGCGATCAGAGTAGCAAGGGAGAAGGGTTATTCATGGGATGATATCAAAAATATTTTGAAAAGCTCGGGATTACCTGAAGCCAGGGTTATCAAATCCATTAATACGAGTAAAGGGACTATTACGATCACGCTTGATAACGAAGAAGTTGAACTGGATGTCAGGCTTTCAGTAACGCAAAATTCACAGGTGTATTACGACAGATCTAAAAAATTATCCTCCAAGATAAAAGGCGCGCTCGATGCGATCGAAGAGACAAAAAAGCTGACCGGAAAAGAAGAGGCTCCGAAAAAGACAAGGCAGAAGCTCCCGGCGCACAGGCAGAAATGGTACGAGCAGTTCAGGTGGTTCTTCTCCTCTGATGGCTTCCTTGTCATCGGCGGCAGGGATGCCCAGAGCAACGAGGATATCGTGAAAAAATACCTTGAAAAGCGGGACATCTTTTTCCACGCCCATGTATCGGGTTCACCAGCTGTTGTCGTCAAAACTGAAGGTAAAGAGGTGCCAGAGACCACTCTCCTGGAAGCGGCGCAGTTCACTGTCTCTTACTCAGGCATCTGGAAATCCGGGCAGGCAAGCGGGGATGCCTACTGGGTTCTGCCTGAGCAGGTCTCAAAGACCCCGGAGTCGGGGGAATATGTGGCAAAAGGGGCTTTTGTGATACGCGGGCAGCGTAATTATTTCAAGGATGTCATGCTGGGCGCGGCGCTGGGGTTAGTCATGGATGATGAGAAGCGTCTCATAGGCGGACCGGCGAGGGCGGTAAAGAAGAAAGCTCAGTTCGTTATGGAAGTGGAGCCTGGTGAGTTCGAGCAGAACGACCTGTCGAAGAAGATATACAGGATGCTTACCGACAGATTCGAGGATAAGAGGCTCATCAAGGAGATGGCTTCCCCTGATAAGATAGCTATGTTCATGCCGCCTGGGAGGTCGAGGGTGAAGGAATCATGATGCTTGTACTTTCACCTGGGCTTTTTCCGCCTCCACATCGTACTCATCGAATATCTCCCCCACCAGTTCCTCAAGGATATCCTCTATCGAGACAAGTCCTATCACCTTCATGTTGCTATCCACCACGACCGAAATATTCATCTTCTTATGCTGCAGTTCTTTCAGCATCGATGAGATCTTCTGTCCATGTTTTACGATAAGGATCGGGCGCAGGATGTGATGCACTCTTTTTGTTCTCAATTCAGTGTCCTTGAACTTTAGAAGGTCTTTTGCATAAATCATACCCACGACATTGTCAAACTCCTTCTTATATACGGGGAGCCTTGAATGACCTGAACTGTTTACAAGCGCGAGCGCGGCTTCTAGCTTCTCTGACTCTTCTATGCTGACGATATTCTCTCTTCGCGTCATCACCCCGTGCGCTTTCTCATCCGTGAAATCAAAGACCTTGCTTATTATCTCCCTCTCGTGTTTCTCGATCGTCCCCTCTTTTTCCCCCTCCTTCAGCAGCATGTGGATCAGTTCCTCGCTGACGAACGGGTGCTTTACCGGTTGTTTCCCTCCGAAAACCACTATCAGGGAATTAACCATCGTGGTAAGCAACCAGACAACTGGTGTCATTACATTGATCAAGACCATTATGGGATTTGCCACCAGCATTGCTAAAGCCTCCGGGTTCCTCTGGGCAAGCGTTTTCGGGATGACTTCACCCAGGATCAGGATCAACAGGGTCATAACGCCTGTCGCGATGGCGAGACCGGAATCCCCAAAAACACGCAAAGCAGCATCTGTAGCCAGTACAGAGGCGCTTATGTTCACTATGTTATTCCCTACCAGGACAGCAGCAAGGAACCGTTCCGGTTTCTCAAGTAATTTAACAACCTTTTTTGCGTTGTTGTTACCTGATTCTGCCAGGTGCCGTATCCGTATTTTGCCCACAGAAAGAAGCGCGGTCTCAGAGAGTGAGAAAAATACCGAAAATACGATCAATATCAGTATTATAATTATTTCAAACGTTGTCCATGAATCCATCAGATATTTAACCATATATATCATGTCGGTTTAAAAATTTAACTGCAAACGAAAATATAAACACGAATATAAACATTTAACAACTGACATGATAATTCTCGCGGAATTCGAGTTCGAGCTTGGCGCAAACGGCAGGATAATATATGAGTCGTTACTGCCTGAACTGGAGGAGGAGTACCAGCGCACGAGATCAACGCTCAGACTGGAACAAGATATACTTATTTTAAACGTGGAAGCGAACGACATCGTATCGATGAGGGCAGCCCTGAACGGATGGCTGCGTCTCGTTAAAATATCCTGCGAGATGAGCTCAATGCACAAGTTATAAATCAGGGGTTGGCAATACTACACCCAGATTCAGGTGAATACAATGAGTTCAGATTTACCCCCACAGATTAAAAACCAGCTTGCACAGTTGCAGCAAATCCAGCAGCAGGCGCAGGCGATCGCAGTTCAGAAAAACCAGGTCGAAATTAACCTGAAAGAGACTGACCTTGCTCTTGAAGAGCTTGAAAAACTCGATGCTGATGCCGTGGTCTACAGGGCGATAGGCGACCTGCTTATCAAAACGGAACGCGATAAGACAAAAGAATCCCTCAAGGAAAAAAAGGATACGCTTGACCTGAGACTGCAGACGCTCGCTCGCCAGGAAGAGCGCGCTCAGAAACGGTTCCAGCAGCTTCAGGAGCAGCTCAAGCAGGCTATCGGCAAACCGTCTGCGCAGTAGTCATGGAGATTGACGAAGCGGAATTCTATAATCAACTGCTTGATTACGACAATATCCTCTATTTATGTCACAGGAACGCAGACCCTGATGCCCTGGGAAGCGCCTTTGCCCTGAAAGAAGCCATAGGGGGCACCATAGGCGTCATCGACGGCTGCGACAGGGTGGCGTCTGTACTGGCGAAGCAGTTGAATATCGAATTTGTAACAAATCCGGCAGGGGAGTATGATATGGTAGTTGTAGTCGATACTTCCACGCTTGCACAGTTGAGCGGTTTTCCGCTGAAGAACTATGCAGTTATAGACCACCATGCTACGACGTCACTGAATGAAAACTCCGCTTTCTATCTTCACAGGAACAAAAGCTCTACTGCTGAGATCGTGCTTGAGGTGCTCAACGTCATGGGCGCGCCCATAATGAGACGCGCTGCATTTGCCCTGATAGCAGGTATTATCACTGATACCGGAAATTTCAAGCATGCCACATCTGATTCATTCAAGTCTGTGGCAGAACTTATCGAACTGAGCGGAATCGAATACAGCGAGGTTATGGATGCCCTTTCAACTCTCCCGCAGGACATCTCGATGCGGATCGCCTTTTTGAAAGCAGCCCAGCGTTCGGTGATAGAAAGAGTGGATGACTGGGTCATCGTAACTTCACAGGTAAGTTCGTTCGGGGGCGCAGCAGCCTCAAATCTTATTTCAATAGGCGCGGATGTGGCTTTTGTGGCATCAAAGGAGGGTGACCAGGTCAAGATGAGCGCGCGCGCCAGGAAATGCGCCATAAATGCAGGGGTCAATCTGGCAAGGCTGATGGAAGAAATTAGTGTTAAGTATAACGGTACGGGCGGGGGGCATGAGGGTGCAGCAGGGATGGACGTCCAGGGTGACGCCGATCAAATACTTGCAAGCTGCACTGACTATATCAAGAAATCCCTCATGAAACCGTCGTGCCAGAATTAACGATCATCTCGCGCCCAGATGCTGGTTGATCGCAGCGACAAGCGCCTCAACTGAAGCCATGACGATATCCTCATTCGTGGCGCGTGCTGATATTACTCTACCGGTCTCATCTTCTACACCGATGATCACTTCAGCAAGTGCATCCGAACCCCCGGATATGGCTTCTATCCTGAAATCGCGCAGTTTGAATTTATAGTCCCCAAGGATACCTGTTACAGCCTTCAGCGCAGCGTCCACAGGGCCCACGCCAACATTTGCGCCAATGCGCTCCTTTCCGTTGACAATGGCTTTCACTGTAGCTGTCGGAGTTATGAGATTCCCTGTCATCACTGAGACTTCTTTAAGCACGATAGCCTTCTCGCCTCTTGATGACGTGCCGATCATTGACTCGGCAATGGCGTAAAGATCGGCATCAGTAACGCGCTTGCCCTTATCGCCTATATCTTTTATCCGCTTCATTATCTCTGTGAGCTGCTCATCAGTGGTGTGAAGACCCGCGCACTCAAGCGACTGCTTCACTGCATGCTTGCCTGCATGTTTGCCAAGAACGATGCGCCTCCTGTGACCAACCATCTCAGGGGTCATTACCCCGGGCTCGAAGGTGTCAGACCTCACAAGCACACCGTGGGTATGTATGCCGGATTCGTGTGCAAAAGCGTTCTCGCCCACGATTGGCATAGTGGGGGGCATTCGTACCTCGGTCAATCTCTCTACAAGACGCGAGGTCTCAACGATGTACTGTGTCTTTATATTCGTCTTTGCACCGTAAAGTGAATGCAGTCCCATTACGGTCTCTGCCAGGTCGGCGTTCCCTGCGCGCTCACCCAGACCGTTTATCGTGACCTGCACCTGGGTTGCTCCCGCCTCCACAGCTGCGAGGCTGTTCGCAACTGCAAGCCCGAAATCATTGTGGCAGTGCACGTCTATGGGGATTTTCACGTTCTTTGCTATTTCCCCTATCAGTTTATACATGGCAGAAGGCACTATCACGCCCACGGTGTCGGGGACATTGATGATATCGCAGTGAGCTTCCTCAACGCCTTTATAAATATTTATCAGATAATCCACATCAGTCCTCGTGGCGTCCATAGCAGAGAACATGCATTTCACGCCGTGGTCTTTTATATATTCCACGGCGTCTATCGCCATTTTATGCACCTCTTCCCTGCTCTTCTTGATGGTTGATATCCGCTGGACATCAGAGGTCGAGACAAATGTATGGACCATGTCCACGCCGCAGTCAAGGCATTTATCGATATCTGATCTTATCACCCTTGAAAGCCCGCATACCTGCAAGCTCAAACCGGCATCAGCTATTCTTTTCACAGATGCCTTCTCCCCGTCAGATGACATGGGAAAGCCTGCTTCGATGATATCCACACCCAGTTTATCAAGCTGCTGTGCGATGAGAAGTTTTTCATCCGTTGTGAGAGAAACCCCGGGAGTCTGTTCTCCATCGCGGAGAGTGGTATCAAAAATGCTTATTTTCTTGTTCTTGAGCGATTCAATTACGTAAAAGACGATCCCTCATGTTTGTCATGTTTATCGCATCTGAATAGCGTTTGATGGTATAAAAACTTATGTTACTTTACTACTCATTGTGTAGGAAAGCTTTTTCATATCTTCAATTTTTTAACTCTTCATGCCCCATACTAACCCCTCACAGTTATTACAATATCCCTGCTCTCAAGCACCTTCCCGTCGTATATCACCTGGGCACTGGTCTGGTATTTCATCTCTTTCCCCGCTGGCAGTTCTGCTTTAAAATCCACTATCCTGAACCCCGAATCCTCACCAGGTCGCAGGACGCCCATATCGTAACTCCCGCTCTCGTTGCTGAACTTCACGTACTGCTTATCAGATGTGTTCAGGTTGAAGCGGACGAAAGGATGAATGACGGATTTGCCGTTATTGGTGACGCGTATCATTACCTGTGCGTTCTCCCCGCTTTTCACTGTCACGTCTTGCGGTTTGACATCAAGGGATGAACTGGTGACTGGAATATTCTCCCTTCCAGATAAACATCCCGCAAAAAGGATTGAAGCTATAAGGAGCAGAACAACTGCTATTTTAGATGCCATATGCCCTCCTCAAGTGCTCACAGTTCCCTGCAACTATCTTCTCAAGTTTCCCTTCGCTCGTCTCCAGGATCAGTGCACCTTCGCTGTCCACCCCGACCGCTTCGCCGTACATGCTGCGCGTCTGTGTCGTGATCTTGACCCACTCGCCAATAGTTGCAGACATAATTCTCCATTCTTCCAGAATGGAGGAAAACCCCTCTTTCTGGAACCTGAGATACTCAGACTCAAGCTCTAAAAGCAGCCTCTGCACGAACTCAATGCGGTTAATATCATGCCCAAGCTCATTTTTAAGTGATGTGGAACTGTCCCTGATATCCCCCGGGAATGTTTCCATATCCACGTTGGCATCTATGCCCATGCCAACCACAACATATTGTATCGAGTCAAGTTCTGCCCCTATCTCGGTAAGTATGCCGCACACCTTCTTACCGTTTATGAGCACATCGTTCGGCCATTTTATTTTAGCAGCAAGTCCATAGCTGCGTATGGTCTTTGCCACTGCCACGCCTGCAAGAAGCGTTATTCTCGGAGCGTGCAGCGGCGGCATCCTGGGTTTCAGCACCACAGAGAGCCATATTCCGCCTTCAGGAGATATCCATTTTCTCCCCAACCGTCCGCGCCCCCCGGTCTGGGATTCGGCTATGACCACAGCCCCTTCTTCGACAGAGCCCGCCATCTCGCATGCCAGTATGTTGGTGCTTTCAGTCTCCTTGAAATAGCGGATGTTCTTCCCTATCATGCTGGTCTTGAGTCCTGCTTTTATTTCTGCCGGGGCAAGTATGTCTGGCGAGCCCACGAGCGTGTACCCTTCATTTGTTGACGATTTTATCATATATCCTCTCATTTCCTTTCTCCGGAGCTCCGGATATACGCTCCAACGGCAGCGGTAATCGCCGCCACTTTCTTCTCCTCCACGCCAAGTGCAGAAGCAAGGGTGGTTCCCTTCTCCTTTTCAGACTCGATGATCTTTTCCACTTCTGCAATGATGTTATGGTCATCTATGAAATGTGTGGTCAGTTCGCCCCTCCTGAAATACTCGTTGTTCATAACGGCTTTGTGGAAGGGTATGTTCGTTGTCACCCCGACAATGATATATTCGTATAGAGCCCGCTTCATTCGCTCGATGGCTTCCATCCTGTCCCTGCCCCATACCGTGAGCTTTGAGATAAGAGAATCATAGTAAGGCGTAATAGTATAGCCTGTATGGACACCGCTGTCAACGCGTACTCCCGGGCCGCCTGAAGAGCGGTATCTGCGCAGTTTTCCGGGTGAAGGGGTGAAATTATTGAGCGGGTCTTCTGCGTTCAACCTGCATTCGATCGCCCACCCGGTCTGGCGGATATCGTCCTGTTCGTAACTTAACTTTTCGCCTGACGCAATCCTCAACTGTTCTTTAGCAAGGTCAACACCGGTCACGACTTCAGTGATCGGATGCTCTACCTGAAGCCTTGTGTTCATCTCAAGAAAGTAATAATTCCCCTTTGAATAAAGGAACTCGATCGTGCCTGCGTTAGTATAATTGATTGCAGCTGCCGCCTTTATCGCATCATTCCCCATCTTTTTCCGCAATTTGGATGTCATTATGGGCGAGGGCGACTCTTCTATCAGCTTCTGGTGTCTCCTCTGTATAGAGCATTCGCGGTCTCCCACGTGTATGATATTGCCGTATGAGTCTGCAAGTATCTGGAACTCTATGTGCCGCGGCTCTTCAAGATATTTCTCTATGAACACCGTTGCGTCCCTGAATGACGATTTTGCCACCCTCCGGGCTGATTCAATGGAAGGGATGAGGTCTTCTTCTTTCCTCACTACTTTCATCCCGATGCCGCCCCCGCCCGCAGAGGGTTTGATTATCACAGGAAACCCAATACTGCGGGCTATATCCTTTGCTTCATCCAGATCATTTATGCCGCTCTCGCTTCCGGGTATGATGGGGATTCCCGCATCAGCCATCGTTTTTTTTGCAGCTATCTTGTTGCCGACACTTTCAATGGTTTTGCCAGAAGGTCCGATGAATTTTATTCCTTCCTTCTCACACCTGTCAGAGAATTCCGCGTTCTCTGAAAGGAAGCCGTATCCCGGGTGTATCCCTTCAGCGCTGGTCTTATGAGCCACATCAAGAATGATGTCCATGTTCAGGTAGCTCTGGCTCGCCGGTGCGGGACCGATGGGATATGCTTCATCTGCATACTTGGCGAATAGTGCGTTCTTATCGACTTCAGAGTACACAGACACTGTTTTTATGCCAAGCTCCCTGCATGCGCGCATTACACGGATCGCGATTTCTCCGCGGTTGGCAATTAATACTTTTTTGAACATATTTTACCCGATCATAAGGAGCGCATCTCCGGCGCTCACGGTACTGCCTTCTTTTACGAATATATCCTTCACGGTACCGCCGTGCGGCGAATGGATGTTGTTTTCCATCTTCATGGCTTCAAGAACCACCACAACATCGCCTTTGGCAACATTATCGCCTTTTTTGACCTTTATCTTTAGTACCATACCCTGCATGCTGGCAGTTATTGGGCTCTCCTGTCCCGGCGCAGCGCTAATAGCCATTCCCCCACCCGCCGAAAGGATCTTCACATTGAATTCATCCCCATCGACTTCTACCCTGAACTCTGTGGGCATCGGTGCAGCCAATACATTGCCGGGTTTTGGAATCTCAAGCGCCTCCTCCGTTGTCTCGCCCCGCAAAAATTTGGGGGCTATCGCCGGATACAGCGCATACGTGAGGATGTCCTCAGGTTTTCTGACTATCCCGAGCTCATGTGCCTCTTTCGTGACCCTGTCCAGTTCAGGCGGCAGCAGGTCTGCCGGGCGGACGGTGATGGGTTTATCATCCCCGAGTATTTTCTTGATTATCTCTTTGCTGATGGTGGCAGGTGTGCGCCCGTACAGTCCTTTGACGTAATCCCTTACCTCCTTAGGGACGACCTTGTAGCGCTCACCCATCAGAACATTAAGCACTGCCTGTGTGCCTACTATCTGGCTCGTCGGTGTCACAAGCGGGGGATAGCCAAGTTCCTCGCGCACTTTTGGCATCTCGGCCAGGACTGCCTCGTATTTATCAAGTGCGTTCTGCTCTTTTAACTGGGATACGAGATTTGAAAGCATGCCTCCAGGGATCTGGTATTTCAATACACTGGTGTCGATCCGCTCGGATATGGGGTCAAGGATGCCCCGGTATTTTTCTTTGATGGCTTCAAAATATTTTTTGATCTCTGTGAGCAGGATAAGATCAAGACCTGTATCATAAGCCGTACCCTGTAGCGCAGCTACTGTAGTCTCAGTAGGGGGCTGGGATGTGCCCCAGGCAAAGGGTGAAAAGGCGGTATCAAGTATGTCCACCCCTGCTTCGCAGGCAAAAAGATAACTCATGGGAGCCATTCCGCTAGTACAGTGGGAGTGCAGGTCGACAGGTATAGATATCTCTTCTTTCAGGGCTTTGACAAGGTCAAAGGCGTTCTTTGGCGAGATGAGACCAGCCATGTCCTTTATGCACAGGGAGTCGCATCCCATTTCCTCAAGCTTCGTAGCCATTTTGACATACAGCGGGATGGTATGAACGGGGCTTATGGTGTAGCATACAGTTCCCTGCACGTGGGCGTTCATGCGCTTTGCGGTTTTGATGGATACCTCCATGTTCCTTATGTCGTTCACTGCATCGAATATCCTGAAGATGTCAATACCGCTTTCTGCAGCGTGCTCCACGAATTTTACAACGATATCGTCTGAGTAATGCCTGTAGCCGACAAGGTTCTGACCACGAAGCAGCATCTGTAGGGGGGTTCTCTTGACTATCTTTTTAAGGGCGCGAAGCCTGTCCCATGGGTCTTCTTTCAGGTAGCGGATCGAGGCGTCGAAGGTGGCTCCTCCCCATACCTCAAGCGAGAAGAATCCTACCTCGTCCATCTTCTCTGCTATGGGGAGCATGTCCCTCGTTCGCATGCGGGTTGCTATGAGGGACTGGTGGGCGTCTCTTAGGGTTGTATCTGTGAGTTTTACTTTGGGCATGATTTTAGGGCTTAATTGGTTTCAGTGCTATTTAATTTATGGTATTTTTCACACCTACTCCTAAAGAAGAAGCCATTTCCATAACGGCACATATATTATTTCTTTATTTTTAATTTTTTCCACCCCTTCAAAATCTTCTGTTATTATAAGACCGCTCTCCAGTAATAGATCTCTGTCCCCGGCTCAAAGGACTGTCTTATTTTTAACCCGGTGGCGACGATATTCTCCATAAGTTTTCCTGAGTTCTTCGTAAACCGAAAGCCGATGGCATTCGATAACCCGCTATCGATCGAATATACTTTCCTCTGGGCTTTTTCCTGCTCTTTCATTGAGAAGGAATATTTCTTGATGAAAAAAACAAGACATGCGGTCTGTATGTAGTCAGAAAATCTTTCTACGGTTGTGAGCGGTATGCTCAGGAACGAAGAGACTTTATTGAAACTTACAGGAGAAGAGATATTCGTAAGATAAAATTTGGATAATGTTTTTATTTTTTCCCGTTCTCTTATGTTGAAGCGGTCTATAGTGTCTTTTGTGATTATTGCTTCAAAATAACCCAGCAGTATCCTTTTTTTATCTGTTGATAAAACGACCTCAGGGAAACCTCCGAATTCCATGTATTCATCAAGCGCTCTCTTTATCTCTATTCTTTTTGCCAGAGCTTCTATTTCGGTGGTTGCAGAAATGCCTTTGAATTTTAAAAATTCTTTAAAGGACAGGGGATAAGCGAAGAATGTTATGTTCCTTCCGGTCAATAAAGTTGCCAGTTCCGTGCTCAAGAGCTTTGATGATGACCCTGAAATAACAATAGTGGCTTCTTTTCGCTCGTGCACACCCCTGGCAAATCGTTCCCATTCAGGGATGTTCTGGATCTCATCCAGAAAGATGAAGGGTTTCTTTTCAGGTTTTACTTTTTCAAGATAAGTATTAAAAATCTCCCTGAGAAGTTTTAAATCTCTCTGGATGAATCTTTCGTCTTCAAAATTTACAAGAAGCGTGTTTATATCCCCGCCCAGTTCTTTTGCCAGTTGCTTTATTATTGTGGATTTCCCGCTCCTCCTGATGCCAGCTATGCATACTATCTGGTTTGTTCCGGTTATCAGGGGGATCAAGTTCTTTATGTAATCTTCCCTTTTGATGCCTGTATCTATCTCTTTTGCCCAGAAGTTCCAGTCAGAGAGGATTTTAAGGAGCTCTTCTTTTCGCATATTGAGTTATATGTGGGTTAAATATTTAAGTTTTTAGTTCATTCAGCCAAACCTGGAGTTAAAGCTGTTCTCAATCCCCATTCCCCACCGCTTCAGCGCACCTGAACCCTGCAACAATAGACCCGTTCATGCTCCTCTCAGGATAGTTCGCCTCTGAGAACATGCCTGCCAGATAAAGCCCTTTGATATTTGTCTTATATGGAAGCAATTTTTTCCCGTACCCAACATCATACACGGGAGCTGTGTCAATATCCCTGCGCAGGTGCCACCATTTCACTTTTTTCCTGACCCCTGGGAAGAGCTTTTCAAGACCTTTAAGATATAGCTCAACAACCTCATCATTACTCTTTTTCCAAAGGACGCTCTCCGGGTTCTGGAAGTAAGAAGTCACATACATCAAATGCTCTCCATAATCCTTGGCAGGAATGAAGTTTGTATGCTCTATCACGGCGCCAAAAGGGACTTCGTCCTTTATGTTCAGCCAGTAGATATCCTCCATAACTTTTTCATGGAGTCCAAAAAGTACACATGCAGTGCCCTGATAACTTATGTCAGTGCCAATTCCTGAAAGCTTTGTATCCATTATTTTTTCAAGGACTTTCGGAGCGACAGTTGATATTACCCTGTCGCATTCAATACGCTTTCCATCCACAACAACCCCTTTGACAATCTCGTTGACGACATCGATCCTGTATACGCTGCCTTTTATTATTTTACACCCTTTCTCTTTGAGCTTATCAGCCATAGCCTCAACGAGGGCATAAAATCCCCCGCGCATATAACCCAATCTTTCCCCTTTTGCACCCCTATTCGAGCGTATCTGCACGCGCCCCAGCAGCCAGGCAGCAGAGACTTTCTCTTTATTGTCCCCGAACTTGCTATAAAGCAAAGGGAGGAAAAAATTATTATAGACCGATTCGCCAGCAGTGTCCAGTATCCACTGTTTCGCAGTGATTTCATCAAAAGGAATCCTGTCCTTTATGGTCTTTGCTTTCAGCACGAGCCAGGTCAATCTTACCACATCAAGAAGGGGGAGAGCGCGCATGATCTCAAGAGGTGTGTTCATTGGGTATATTTTACTGTTGAAAAAGTATCCCGTAGTTCCCCTGAGCCATTCAAGCCTGCTGCCGAGCCCGAGTTCTTCTATCAGGGATATTAGCTCTCTGTCGCTTGCAAAGATGTGATGGTAATATTTCTCGATATGATACGCCCCCGTATTTGAATGTGAGCTATTTACCGCGTAGCTTGCCGCCATGCCGCCAAGTTCTGGTTCCTTCTCGATGAGGATTATTTCATCCCTACCTGCAAGCCTGTATGCAGCAGCAAGTCCAGCAAGTCCGCCTCCAATGATGATGGTTTTCATGACATGCGGATATGGTTTTGTGGATATATAAAGGGTAACTCATATATTGATTTACACCCGGCATGATATCAGCTAAAATCCATGGTGAGTGCCCCCACGCAACCAGGCGCTAAAAATCCCAGGACACCAGCCCCCAATCAAATAGTTGGGTAACAAAAAAAAAGAAACGACTATCTGAACATTATTGTAGCGTCGCTGTCGTCCGAAGCGTGCTTCAATGTGCCGTGCGCGTGGTGCAATTCGAGACCGTTTCAATTCGTGTTGGTGAATAAAATTTGAAGTATTTGAGGCATGAGATCGCCATATAAATTGAAGCCCAATTCACAACATTATCAAGCTCTGCTTTGCGGTCTTTGCGCCCTTTGCGGTGAGCAATCTACACCTCTAACCGCAAAGAACGAAAAGTACGCAAAGAAAAAAAAACTGTGCCAACATAAAATGTAACGGTCACTGCAATTCGAATAAGATAAAGTATTTGTTTAGCTAACCCATTTTAACCCCCATTTTTTTCCATTCACCCCTTCAAAAGACATTTCGACAGAAAATTAATATATATAAATATATATTAAG
>BLYN01000034.1_pt1 | contig 14096 bp, 18 predicted proteins | sample 7848601 | NCBI WGS metagenome assembly BLYN01 (sample SAMD00058756, study PRJDB5105) | groundwater metagenome | biome: groundwater biome; feature: underground water body; material: groundwater | place: Japan:Gifu, Mizunami | collected 2014-06-26 | depth 300 m m
CTACATCGCCCTCAAAAAGAATGAAAGAGAGGGAAAGAAAATAAAATCCTCTTACATTTACCTTGGTTCGATCAATGATGCTTTGAAGATATTTGCCGATCTTCAGATAAAACCTCTCGAAAACGAAAAAGAGGTCAGCTATAGTGGGGAACTGATTCTTGGAAGTATAGCAAATTCCATCAATTTCAGTAAGGTATTAGAAAAATACACAAAAGATAAACGCAATTTTAAAAGACTCCACCGAGCTGAAATATTTCGAGGAAGTGTATGAATTTATGGATCTTCTCTATCGCAATATGGGGGATATAATGAATGATGCCGTAACGAATGCTGTTAAAATTTATCATCTCGATCTGAATCATCTAATTATAGATGCAACGAGAATAAAAATCTGGAAAGATAAAGAACTGATGATTAAAATAACAAGTTTTGATGTGAAGGAAAGTATACCTACAGATTCTTAGCTATTTTTTGAGGTTATTGGCTCTATGCATGATGATTATGGAAATTTTTTGAGTGAAATTTACTCAAAGATGGGTTAAAATCCACGATCATGCGGTTCAGACTTACTTTGTCGAGTTTGTTGGCTGCTGTTTCGGCTCCCCTGATCATGGCTGCTGCCATCAGGGTCAATGTTTCAGACTCGTCGCTTTCATATTTACTGATGAGAAAACGTCTCTGCTTCCAAGAGCGGTCATTTTAACTCCGTCTACTTTTCTAAGTCCCATTAGAATATTGCTGTATATTTCTGACATCTTTCCCCCGTTCATAAATTATCTACTAATGGTTATCAACCTGCACCAATATAATTTTTTCTGTTGAAATTAACAAAATGATAACTGGTATAGCTATTAAAGATAGTTATATATTGATTCAAATAATATTAGAATAGAGTATGAGTATTGAATTTACAGGGATCAATAAAGACACTGTAGCAGGGGAGTTCAGAAATTTTCTTGAATCCTTCCCCGAAGGGACTATATTCAAGATGGTGATAAATTCAAAACGCGGTTACCTCAGGCTCAAGATAAAAAACGTCAGCAAGAGCAAATTCAAAAAATGGATTGGAAAACTCAGAATACGAAAGTCAAAAGTGTAGTATATTTAACAAAAACTATTCAAACATGGCAGACCAACTAACACAGTATGAACAATGAAATAATAATTGCCATAAGCGGCGCCTCAGGCGTGCAGTACGGGATACGCCTCCTTGAAACCTTAAATAAAATGAAAGGAGTTAAAACCAATTTAGTCCTGTCCGATTCCGCAAAGCAGCTCATCAGTATAGAAACCGATCACCTGGTCAAGGATATAGAGAAACTTGCCGATCATGTCTATGGGGATGATGATTTCACTGCCCCGATAGCGAGCGGTTCCCACAGGTCTAAAGGTATGATAGTGGCGCCGTGCAGTATGAAGACCCTGGCTTCGATAGCTGTCGGGATGTCGGATACGCTCATCTCACGCGCTGCCGATGTCTGCCTGAAGGAGAAGCGCCCCCTTGTTCTAATGGTGCGCGAAACTCCTCTTAATCTGATACATATCGAGAACATGGAAAGGGCAGCAAGAGCAGGCGCATCTATTCTTCCCGCTTCTCCGGCATTCTATCCAAAGCCCAGGTCTATTGATGATATGATAGATTTCATGGCAGGACGCGCTCTTGACCTTCTGGGTATAGAGCATAAACTCTACAAGCGGTGGCGTGAATGAGTTTGCGGGGATTTTTAGATAAGCTCAAGGAGGAAGGGAAACTCAGGGAAGTCAATGAACCCCTCTCGCCAATATACGAGGTATCGGCCGCTGTCGGAAAAGAGCCAACTCTTTTTACGAACGTGAACGGCGGGAAAGTCGTCATGAACATCCTCGGTTCAAGGCAACTTCTGGCAGATGCCCTTGGTGTTGCGCCTGATATGATAATCCAGACCCTGTCTTCATGCCCGCCTGAAGGGATTGTCAAGATCGTAAAAGATTCACCCATAAAGGAGGTGTGTGAAAAACCAGACCTGTCAAAGCTTCCCATACTTACGCATTATGAAGGTGACGGCGCACCGTACATTACCGCAGGCGTTGTTGTGTCTGAATATGAAGGAGTGATGAACGCATCGATACACAGGCTCAGGGTTATAGGAAAGGACAGGCTTGCGGCGCGGCTCGTTGAGTTCAGGCATACCTACAATCTTCACAAGAAAGCCGCCGAAAATGGAGTTCCGCTTCCTATCGCGATCGTTATCGGAATAGACCCTGTGACGCTGTTCGCAATATCGACACGCGTGCCAGAAGGGCAGGAGTATAGCTATGCAGCAGCGCTCAGCGGTGAACCGCTTGAGGTATTCGAATGTGAGAACGGCATCAAAGTACCGCATGCCGAGATAGTGCTTGAGGGATATATCCACCCAACAGAGCTTGCAGATGAAGGGCCGTTCGTGGATATCAGCGGCACCTACGACCTTGTCAGGAAGCAGCCGGTCATACATCTCACGAAAATGATGCACAGGCGCGACCCGATATATCATGCGCTCATGCCAGCGGCGAACGAACATAATATCATGATGGGAGTACCTTACGAACCTCTGATATTCAGGGAAGTTAAAAAAGTAGCTGATGTCAGGAACGTTGTGATGACGCCCGGTGGATGCTGGTACTTCCATGCCGTGGTGCAGATACATAAGAACAGCGATGAAGAGGCAAAAAAGGCTATTGACTCTACTTTTGCCGTTCATAAGAGCTTAAAACACGTCGTGATAGTGGATGATGATATCAATATATTCGACCCCAACGACATAGAGTTCGCGATAGCCACTCGTGTCAAAGGTGATGAGGATATTTACATTTACCCGAACGTCAGGGGCAGTACCCTTGACCCGCGCTCTGATAACGGCATAGGGACAAAGGTGGGGATAGATGCGACTATGGACCTGAGCAAGAGATGGAAGTTCGAGAGGGTGCGGCGACCGAAAATAACCGCAGATAAAGGCGCCCAGAGTCACGCCTCTGGAGGGCGTGTACACGTCAACCGTTGCGCCAGTTGACGTCGCACAACCGTCATCACGCCATACGTGGATATCGCTGCGCGATATGCCCGCAGGCATACGTGGGCGCGGAGTCGAGGGAACCCAGAGTCACGTCTCTGGAGGACGTGTCCACGCATGGCAAAGCCATGCGTGTGCGCGGAGTCGAGAACCCGCAGGGTTTCGGCATGATGAACGCAGATATATCATATTCGTATGAATTTCAATGGATCTGGTGCTCTATATCCTCTTTTTAAAAGAATATCCCTTTCTTTAAGCAAGCAACTTCTATTGTGAGCTATTGCTTCATTTATATGCCCAGTTTTCCAAGCATCAGAGCATAACTTACCATTATCTTTAAAAGGGTCATCATATTGTGGTATTTTTAGTTCAGCTACAGCCCTCCATTTAGGCTCAAATTTTTCTTTGTTGAGTTCTCTTTCAAAATGGACTTCTCTGTTTAAACTATGTAAAAATGCGCCTCTTTCAAAATCAGAATTGAATGCATAAAAAGGCCTTTCTAAGCCCTCTAATTCTTTTGTGATAATATTTTTTAATTTTACTAAACTATCTACCTTTTTGGAGCAGTGTATATGTAAAGATTCGCTATCTATGTACCCGAATATAACGGGTACAATATTCATATACCGCCTCGAATCAGGATAATCATTAAAGTTCCCGATAGTTTCGATATCAATAATAGTTCCCTCAATAGGTGAGTTTAAATATTCCTCGTGCAGTTGAACCATATAGATTACCTTTATCTTTATGTAAACAAATTCAGATATTAATAAACTTGCATACTATATAAGTCTTCATTCATATGAAACTCTGGGCGCCTTCATCTGCGGTTTTTCAAAAAAGTCAAGGAGGCGTAGATGTATCTTACGCCTCTTGAAGAAAAAATATTCAACGGCGAGCGCGGTCCAACATACCAGAAAGCCATTGAGATACTCGTAGCCCTTGGCGACATCTATGACGCGGACAGGCTCATCCCGATAAAGAGCGCCCAGATAGCAGGCGTCTCGTACAAGACGATAGGCGATGCAGGTCTTGAATGGATATCAGACCTCAAAGGAAAGGTAGCTGTCCCCTCCATCCTCAATCCTGCCGGGATGGACAGGGAATGCTGGAAGGAGATGGGCATCTCCAGGGATTTTGCGGATAAGCAGGAAAAAATCCTGAGTGCTTATAAAGCCCTCGGCGTCAGGATAGAATGTTCGTGCACTCCCTATTATATCTTTGATAACATTGCGTCATTCGGGGACCATGTTGCATGGAGCGAATCCTCTGCCATCTCTTATGCAAACTCAGTCATCGGGGCGCTCACCAACAGAGAGGGAGGACCTGGGGCTCTTGCCGCTGCACTTATAGGGAAGACAGCAAACTACGGTTTTCACCTGGATGATAACAGGAAGCCCGATCTATTGATACAGGTCGATGCGAATCTTCATGATTCTGACTACGGCGCGCTCGGGTATATCGCAGGGGAAATAGTGGGGGACAAAGTCCCGTTCTTCAGGTTGAAGTCAAGACCTTCAAAAGATGAACTTAAATCACTTGGCGCGGCGATGGCAGCCTCAGGAGCGGTGGCGCTGTATCATGTTGAGAGCGTTACACCGGAAGCTGGCAAATACGAAGCGCCGCATGAAACGATCACTATCGAGGAAAGGCAGATAAAAGAGGTTTACGAGTCCCCGTATTTAAATATGGGGTCCGGCGAGCCAGACCTTATCGCCTTCGGCTGCCCGCACAGCAGCGTGGATGAGCTTGAGAGGCTGGCTCGTCTTCTCGAGGGCAAAAAGGTAAAAAAAGAGGTATGGGTATGCACCTCGCGCGCCATAAAGGACAGGCATCCTGAACTGATAAAACGCATCGAGCGAAGCGGCGCAAAGGTGTTCTGCGATACCTGTATGGTCGTCTCGCCTGCCAGCGAGAGGTTTAAATGCATGATGGTGAACTCAGGGAAGGCGCACAAGTACGTGCCGAACCTGTGCGGAGTGAAAAGCATAATGGCAACCACGGAGAAGTGCATAGAAGAGGCGCTGAGAGATTAAAAATACTCATAAGACTTTTGACGCGATAGCCATGGCACATCTTATATAGCTATTTTATCCCGATCATATCCTTCAATCCGTGCCCTGTCGCTGCAAGAATATCCCGCGCCGACAGCGCTTCCTTATCGCTCACGCGCACAGCTTCGCCGCCAGACTCTCTTATTGCCTGGAGCGCAGCGATGCCGTCTATGGGGTCGCCGCATGCGATAGCCGTAGCCACGGTCTGCGGGTCCTTAACCGGGATTATCCCGCCAAGCTCGTTCTCCCAGGCATGCACCACAGGGTCGCAGTTCTCGACCTGAACCCCTATTATGCGGGGTATCCTGTCGGTAATCCCCACAAGCGCAAGCTCCCTGAACGCCTCGAACATGCTCCATATAAGCGTGCCGTTGCCCACAGGCACGACCACATAATCTGGAATGTTCCAGTACAACTGGTCTGCTATCTCAAAACCCACGGTCTTTGTCCCCTCACTGCGCCATGGATAGTCACCGGTAAGGAACGAATCTGTGTTGGAGACCACGTAGTCCTCAGCCTGTTTCATCGCCACTGAGTAGTCACCTTCCACCATTATGGTCTTTGCTCCGTATGCTTTCATCTGCGTGAGCTTTTCCCTGCCCACGATATCAGGTACGAACACGGTGCACTCAAGTCCGGCGTAAGCTGCATACGCTGCCACTGACGCCCCCATGTTGCCCGTGGAAGCTAGAGCCACCTTGCGCTTCCCGAACTCAAGCGCTTTTGTTATCTCAAGCGATGATCCCCTGTCCTTGAAAGAACCCGTGGGGTTTGACGCCTCGTATTTTATGAGAAGCCTCCCTTTTTTCCAGAGCCTCCTGTTCTCAAGCAGCGGCGTGCCGCCCTCGCCCATCGTGATTATCTTGGAAAGGTCCTTCACGGGCATGAATGCCCAGTATTTCCATTGCGCCGGCTTATCGCGCATAAAATCGTCGCGCAGGATGACCTTCTTGATGGACTTGTAGTCGTATTCTGCATCGAGTGCCGAGCCGCAGTTAATGCACCTGGGGATGGGCAGTTTTTCTATTTCTCCGGGCTTATACCGCCTGGAGCAGCGGAAGCACCTGAAGTATGTGACGTAGACCATGAATATTAATTCATTTGCCTTTGATAAATATTATTCGGAAGAAACTTAATTTGACATTGTCACATTCCAGAGTAAATCAATATTTACTCAATATATCATCTCCCCATTTACAAACGCCTTCGTCCTGGCATCCTCCGGCGCCGCGAATATCCTCTCTTTGCTGTTCACCTCGATCAGTTCCCCGTTCAGCAAAATACCCACCCTGTCCGCAATGCGCTTCACCTGGTACATGTTATGCGTGGCTATAATAATGGTCGTGCCTTTTTCGCTGCGTATCCGCATGATTACTTCCTCCATCATAGCAACATTCGCAGGGTCAAGGTTCGATGTGGGCTCATCGAGCAGGAGGATATCGGGATCATATACTATTGCCCTAGCAAAAGCCATGCGCTGCGCTTCCCCGCCAGAGAGGGTGCGGGCTTTTTGCCTCTCCTTTCCATCAAGTCCGACGATGGTCAATGCATTAATGACCTTTTCTTCCATTGTATCTTTATCCGCTCCCCTGACTTTCAAACCGTATGCAACATTTTCAAAAACCGATGCGTTGAACACAGAAGGCGTCTGGAACAGAAGCGACATCCTTCGCCTGACATTGAGCTTTTCCCCGTGCGTGCCGTTTAACCGTATGCCCTCAAAAACAAGGCACCCATCCGTGGGCTTCTCAAAAAGGTTCAGGATACGCAGCAGCGTGGTCTTACCTGCACCGCTTGGACCCATAAGGGCAAATATTTCCCCGCGCTGGATAATCAGATCTATGTTCTTTAAGGCTACCTTTTCGCCGTATTTTACGCAGAGGTTCTCTATCCTGAAAATTTCCATTCAATCCCTCCTCTGGATAGCGTTTGCCAGCAGGTTAACGAATAGAACGATGGTGACAAGGATCATTCCGAGGGCGATGGACGTTGAAATATCGCCTCTGCTCGTCTCCAGCGTTATCGCGGTGGTAAGCGTGCGAGTATAGGACAACCCTTCTCCTATCCCTCCAACACTGCCAGTGTAAGCGATGTTGCCGCCTACGATGAGAATGGCGCCCACCTCTGAAAGCGCCCTCCCGAGCCCTGCAAGGATGGCCGTGATGATGCCGAATTTTGCCTCCTGCAGGGTAATAATGACGGTTTCTTTCCTGTCGCCGCCCAGCGTATATGCTGTTTCGATAATTGAACGGGGGACTGCCTTTATCGCTGCGATCGAGATGCTGGTAATGATCGGTGTTACAATTATGTACTGGGCTATTATCATCGCCCCGGGAGTGAAAATCCAGTTAAGCTGCCCGAAGGGACCGGCAGGGACGAGCATCACGAAGATGAAGAGCCCGACAAATACAGGAGGAAGACCCATGCCTGTATTCACAAGGGTTATCAGGACCTGCCTTCCCCTGAAACTACAGAATGACAGTGCAAAAGCAAGCGGGATCGCTGTCAATGCAGCAAGCAGAGTGGCTGTGCCGGATACTTTGAGAGAGACGGCGGTGATGCTCAGGATATACGGGTTTAGATCGAATATCAGAGAGAACGCATTGATCATCCCATGCAGCAGGAAGTCGGTTGAACTCATTATTCACTTATTATCCACCGCAGGGATAAAAAGAGCTTCGCCATATTTGTCTTTACCAAAGTTCCTGATAATATCCTGTGTGGATGGGGCTGTCAGGTAATCGATATACTTTATTGCAAGTTCATAATTTACTTTCGGGAACTTCCCAGGATTCACAGCCATAACATGATAGGGATTTAAGAGAAATGTCCGGTCAGATTCGAAAAGGATCTTGAGTTTTATCCTCTCCTTCATGGAAAGGTATGTTCCCCTGTCTGAGAGCGTATAACCCCCCTTGATGTCAGCGGTGGTGATGGTCTCCATCATGCCCTTGCCCACGGATAGGTACCATGTTCCTGCCGGGATTGTGTTAGCTGCCTGCCAGATGGATTTTTCCATGTTGTGAGTGCCAGAATCATCGCCCCTTGATATAAAATAAGATTTTCTGGCAGCGATCTTGCTGAAAGCATCAGATGCATTTTTTGCACTGTTTATGCTCGCAGGGTCGCTCTCCTGTCCTATGACAACAAAATAGTTGGACATAATATAAGTGCGGTTGATGAAATTCCCTTTAGCTACAGCATTCAATTCAGCCTGGACTGCATGCACTATTACCACGTCCACCGCTCCAAGTTCTCCGGTGGCGATGGCTTTGCCCGTCCCTTCGCATACGGTCAATATTTTTATACTATTTTCTTCTTCGAACTTTTTGTTCAGAATGTCAAGCAATCCTGTGTCACAGGTGGATGTCGTAGTGGCTAAACGTAACTCCAGCGGAGCATTCGCAGTTGATGTTTTATTCTCAAAAGACCCCTGCTGGACGCAGCCGGAAAATATTGATATCAAGATCGAAAACAGTATTAATTCTGCAAAAAAGGTTTTCATGTTGTTGCAACCTTATGTTCGTTTAAGAGATACACATCTTTCTTACTTTATCTCCAGCCCTCTGACATTTATACCTTCCTCAACTATCTCCCCCACAATTTTCCCGCCCATCATTTTTGCAGCTTCATCTGCCTCATCCTGCGAAAGCACGACCACAAAACCCATACCCATGTTGAAGGTCTTATACATCTCAACATCTTCCACTCCGCCTTCCTCCTGGAGGAACCTGAAGATCGACTGCGGTGGAAGCGGGTCACTGATATCAAACCCGTATTTCGTTACGCGGTGGAGCTTCATAAGCCCGCTTCCGGTTATGTGAGCAAGGCCGTGTATATCGAAACTTTTTACCGCATCAAGCACCCCCATATAGATCCTTGTCGGTATAAGCAGTTCATCCCCGATCGTAGTATCCGTATTATAAGGGAACGGGTTCTTGTAAGAGTATCCCGCGTCACCGATGATCTTGCGAACCAGCGAATAACCATTGCTGTGAACCCCTGAAGATGGCAGCCCCACAATAGCGTCACCTGGTTTGATGCGTTCGCCTGTGATTATCCTGTCCTTCTTTACCATTCCCAGGCATGTTCCAGCCAGGTCAAAGCCTTTTATGACATCAGGAAGTGTCGCGGTCTCCCCTCCCACGATGGTCATTCTTGACATCTCCGCGCCTTTTGCAAGCCCCTCCCCAAGTTGCCTCATTATCTCATCATTTGGTTCACTTATGGCGATGTAATCCACGAAAGCAATTGGTTCTATGCCCATAGCCAGCAGGTCGTTCACGTTCATGGCTATGCAGTCTATCCCCACAGTATTCCATCGCTTCATTTCGTTCGCGATGATGACCTTTGAGCCAACGCCGTCCGTAGTGAGCGCAAGGGCATATTCACCGAATTCTATAAGACCTGCGTAATGTCCCACATCTGTTATCGGGGCTCCCAGACCAGTGCGCTTATAGGTAAGTTGTTTTGCCAGCGCAGCAATAGCTTCGTTCTCCTTCTTGATATTTACCCCGGATTCAGCATATGTAAGAGCCATGCGCCACTAGATAAGAGTGATTGCTTAAAGATTTTATGATTAGGATATGAGCAGGCAAATGGATAGGAGGTGGGAGTGACGTTCAAGTTAAATTTAAGGTTATCTTTATATCGTGGATATACCGATGTAAAGCACGAGAGCGCTCTTCTACGATGAAAGACCCAAGATATTTTGAAATCGAACAGAAAAACATCTTCTGGTGCAGAAAGTGCAATGTCCCGTTGCTTGAAGAAGAATGCGGCATATGCCATGAAAAGGGAACTCAAATAGAACTCACACAGCCCGGAGACGTGCGTTTCGCTTCCCCGCATGAACACAGCATAATTCACAGACTTGTCTTACATTCATTTGGCGCAAATCCTCTTTCAGGAAAGCTTATCCTGCTGAACAAGATTCCCGGCGAGGATAAGACAGATGAGATAATAGTTGACGGTCTTCGCTTCGGGGTTTTGAGATTCGACATGTTGGAACTGGCTTTCAAGCTTGACCTGATGCTCAAAGGAGCCCAGGCGCTCATATATTCAGGAATCCGGAAAAAGTTCGTTGAAATATCCTCAAGAGGAGGACATCTTAGCGGAAAAAACATTGATGGAGGTGAAATTCATGAGTGTTCTGAAGATATCGAAAAAGGCGATACGATTCTTGTAATCGCAAGAAACCTTCGCGGCTTTGGCGTATCATACAGGGCAAGCAGCGAGTTGAAAAGCCCGGGGCAATCCATAAAGATTAAGAAAATAGATTCTGGAAAAGCAGTTTTTCTCTCCAGGAACCCATCGCAGGATGAGGTTATACGCGCCAATGCGCCGCACATGAAGAGGCTTGTAAAGGATGCTGTGAACACCATCCGCGGCATTGCGAATCAGAAGGAATTCAGGGATTCTCCGGTCTATGTTTCATTCAGCGGGGGGAAGGACAGTCTCACTACGCTTGACCTGACAAGGAACGCCGTCAAGAAACCCATAAAAGTGTTCTTCGCGAACACCGGCCTGGAGTTCCCGGAGACCGTAGAATTCGCAAGAGAGTTCTGCAAAAAGAACAATATCGAACTTATCGAAGTGGAGGCAGGGGAGGCTTTCTGGGAGAATCTGTCGAGTTTTGGTCCTCCTGCAAAGGACTTCAGGTGGTGCTGCAAGGTCTGTAAGCTTGCGCCAATCAATACGGTCATGGAGGAATGCACGCGCGGGGGGCGAAAGTGTATCACCATCGACGGGAAAAGGAGATTCGAGTCATTTGCCAGGGCGCAAATCGCGCCCAAGGAAGAGAACCCCTTCATTCCGGGACAGGTCAGCGTGTTCCCCATACGCAACTGGCGCGCCATCGAGGTGTGGCTGTATATTTTCTACCGCAGGCTCAAGTACAATCCCCTGTATGACATGGGCTTTGAGCGTGTGGGCTGCTGGCTCTGTCCTGCGGAACTCAGTGCTGAATTTTACAGGTTCAAAGAACTGCATCCGGAACTGTTCGCGCGCTGGAACGAGTACCTCCTGGACTGGGCAAGAGATCACGGGCTCTCGCAAAAATTCATCGAGCACGGCTTCTGGCGCTGGAAGAGCCTGCCGCCCAAGATGATGCGCCTGGCAGAAGAACTGGGGTTAGATACAACAGTGAAAGGCGGGGAGGAAGAGTTCAGCATCGTGGTGACTGGAGGCGTTTCTCCCTGCAAGACCGGAGGTTACACGATGGAGGGCAGGGCCGCAGGAATTATGCCGGAAGAAGCGCGGAATATCGCGAATATGATTGGGGATAATGTGTTCTCCGAAGACCTCGGCGTGCTTTTGATACGTTCAAATAATTCTAATATCAAGATATTTTCATCCGGACATATCTCGGTGAATGCAGGAAGCAGGGAGGTTGCCTTATCTCTTTTTGAGAGCACTGCAAAACAGTTGATACGAGTGAAAAAATGCACGAAATGCGGTGTGTGCGTGAAGGTATGCCTTGCCAGGGCTATCACGCTTGAGCCGCATCTCTTGATCGGGAATGAATGCACCAGGTGCGGAAAGTGTACTGAAGTATGTGTTGTAGCGAAGTATTTTGACAGGCTGCTGCCGGGGTTCAGGGCAGAACCCTGATGGTGTTATATATGTCGATCAAAAGGCTCATTTGCCGCCGTACAGGTGCCTGTCTATATCATCAGATGAGTCTGCAATGCCCCAGTGAACAGGCTTTTTGAGCGTTGAAAGAATACCCGCAACATCAGCCGGATCTTTTGAAACAGTCCACATCCAGGTGCCAAATCCACCGTGAAGATTTACAGCTCTTACCCATTCATCCAGGAATTCACGTTTTGTCTTATCCTGCTGAGTGTCCTGTCCCTTTGTTTCAAGGATAAGGTTTTTGCCATTCGTCAACCGAATAATAAAATCAGGTCTGTACTTTCTGACCACTCCTTTAAATATGTAGAGTACTTCGAATCCGAGATGGTCGTTCTTAACCCATGCTTGCACATCTGGATTTCGATCAAGTTCAAATGCTTCAGAAGCTTCCCATGTACTGTCGAATACACAGAAATTTATATGGGCTTTTTATCAGGTTTACTGGTTCTTGACATTATCCTTTTATCCTGTTGATCCTATCATCCTTTCAATAGGTGTTCTAATTTAACCTATTCTCTATCAACATATTTGAATCTATAACACAAGATTTTTTGCTGTTTCTCTACTTTTTTTCTGCTGCTCTTCGGTAGCTCCTGTGTGGATCTTCAATTCCTTTGCAAGCCTCAGGATCTCAAACGTGCTTGTATCCATAAGTTCTGCCGCTCTGCTTAAAGATATTCTGCCTTTCTGATACATCTCTAACACATAATCCCGCGCTCCCATGTAAAGAAACTGTCGTATCGCTGTGGATTTATCCACATGTTCTTCTTTTGTCCTTAGATTTGCCAGCTCAATAACGTTTTTTGGGATACGTAAGGGATAAGATACTGCTTCCATAATTAAACCTCCATATCAGATTTTGCTTTCGCATAATTACATATATAAGTCTCTATCATATCCAGCGCATTCAATGATTCATCTTTTGAGAGTATTCTTAATTCAAATGATCTAACGATAAGGTCAGCAGGAGTTATAAATGCCACATTGTTCTGCTGCAAAACACTTAAAAATGCTCTATCATCACTTATGATCGCCTCTGCATTTAGATTAAAATAAAGGTGTAGGGAAGATGTCTCTCCTCTTCCAAGAGAACTGCCCTTAAGAATATTACTTGCCTTTTTGTTATTTTCAATATTTTTTACCATGATTTTTCCCTTTTTGATCAATCCATCAATTTGAAAAGCGTCATCATAAAAACGCTCCATTCCCTTTACAACAGTCTCATCATAGACTTCCTTCGTTATTGAACAAATAAAATGTTCGATAACCTTCTCAAGAATCCCCGCTTTAGTCAATTTTATTAAACCATCAGAATCAAAAACAATACTCTTCATTCTTATACAATTTTATACATCAAACTATAAATCATTTGCGGTTTTTCTTTTTTGCCGCTTCCACATGGGCAGAGTTCATTTCTTCCAATCTTTATTCCCTTTACTCCTGTGTTTTCTCTATTTACTACCTCTTTAAATAAAAAATAGTGCCGAGCGAGCCGTTCCACATAGCTCTCATCCTTTATCACTGCCTTAAACAAATCCAAAAAATCATTTGCATATTTTGATTGCCTGTGTCCAATTTCAAGATGGGGATGGGTCATCATCTCTAAGAGCTCTGGAGATGCCAGTCTCATCCACTTTTTATAGAATTTTGGGGTTTCCCAGCCATAGCTGATGGTAGCAAGAATCTCAGATGGTGAGTCCTCCAAAACAACATTAATAAAAACGCGCCTGCAATCACAATTCAATTCATCACAATAAGATTCTATAAGCCCATAAGCTCCTGTGGGTATATTTTTATTATTTACAATAATTAGCTCTCTTGTTTCCACTGCTGCAATATCTGGAAGTTTTGTGAAAAATGGAACCATTGGCAAATCGATCATCTACCTTTTTTTCATCCCGTCTTCAGTCTGCTCATCGTTCTCATCCATAAACGCATCGATAGGTACGATAAGCCCACTCATCATCGCAAATTTTGAAAGCGGATTTCTTTCTCTCATACGGGTTGTTGAGAAATCATCATCGTAATAGGTCATTTTAAATGTGTCCAAAATAAGCCTGGCTTTCTGAGATGTTGTGCTTCTTGACGTTCCAAAGTAATCGCAGATATCATCGCCAGAAACGTATGGCTCAAAGCTCTTATCAAAAAGAAAATTTATCCTTCCGAGCGCATAAATGATAGCAGCAGCCCAGATTTCCAGCTTACCTGTGAGGAATGGCACATTCCGTTTGCGCTTCATTTTAATAATAAGTTTCTGGCACAATTGTTTATAATCGTCGTCCAGTTTTTCATCACAAAAATTTCCTGTCATTTCAACCAATTTTTTGGATTTTTCTTCGATAGCAACTTTATCTTTCATGATATTACCTTTTTTTTG
>BLYN01000160.1_pt1 | contig 13759 bp, 15 predicted proteins | sample 7848601 | NCBI WGS metagenome assembly BLYN01 (sample SAMD00058756, study PRJDB5105) | groundwater metagenome | biome: groundwater biome; feature: underground water body; material: groundwater | place: Japan:Gifu, Mizunami | collected 2014-06-26 | depth 300 m m
ATGTTCTCTTCTTACTTATGCATATCGTCAGGTTAAATATATAAATCAATTTGAAAGAACTGAATTTCGAACGTACCTTTTTAAACCCCTCTTATTATAATATCCCCCTATGTATACCCCCGAACTCCTTGCCCCTGTCGGCAGCAAAGAATCCCTAATCGCAGCAATAGAGAACGGCGCCGACGCTGTGTACTTCGGCGGCACCCTTTTCAGCGCGCGCCAGTACGCTTCGAACTTTAACCGCGAAGAGCTTCTTTGGGCTATCGATTACGCGCATGCAAGAGGGGTCAGAGCGTATGTAACAGTGAACACCCTCATCAAGGATTCCGAGCTTGAAGAAGCAGCCGACTATCTCCAATTCCTCTGCAGCACTGGCGCCGATGCTGTCATCGTGCAGGATATCGGCATTCTGAAATTATTGCGCAAGCAGCTTCCGAATTTGCCTGTCCACGCCAGCACCCAGATGACAATCCATAATGCGGAGGGAGTGAAGCTCCTGCATGAAATGGGCGTGAAGCGTGTGGTTCTTGCGCGCGAGCTATCGCTTCAGGAAATAAAACGGATTAAATCAGAAACCGGTATGGAAATTGAAACATTCATCCACGGCGCCCTGTGTTTCTCATATTCCGGTCAGTGCCTCCTTAGCAGCATGATAGGAGGAAGGAGCGGCAACCGCGGGTACTGCGCCCAGCCGTGCAGGAAGAAATACAGGGTAAATGAGGAAGAAGGTTATCTTCTCAGCCCGAAAGACCTTAACATGAGCCAGCATATCCCGGCTTTAATAGACGCAGGCATCGATTCATTCAAGATAGAAGGCAGGATGAAGCGCCCTGAATACGATGCGGGGGTGGTGCGGGTTTACCGCAGGCTTATTGACAGATATGTTGAGGCGCCTTCCAGGTTCCTGGTAACGGATGAGGAAAAACACACGCTTCGCCAGTTGTTCAACAGGGGATTCACTGCCGGGTACTTTTTCGGGAATCCCGGTAGTGAGTTGATGAGCCGCAAATATCCCCATAACCGGGGGACTCGTATTGGTATGGTAGCTGATTACGAACCGAGAAAAAGGATGGTATCGATAAACCTCACAGTGTCGCTCAGGACAGGGGACGGCATCGGGATAGGAGTGCGGGATACAGGTGTAACCGTAAAAGGCATGTTTATCGGCAAAAAGATTGTAAACACTGCGGGTCAGGGTTCCACGGTTAAAGTGCCTCTGGAGCATGAGGTCGAAACAGGAGAACCTGTTTTCAAGACATACGACTCATTACTTATGGCTTCGCTGGAAGTAAAAAATATCAGGAAGATCCCGGTGAAAATGACATTTAAAGCCCATGTTGATGAGCCAGTTGAACTCTGGATCAGCGACGGTAAAAATGGAATTAATATCCAGGGCAGTGGCGCCAGCACAGCAGAGAGTAAACCAATTTCAAAGAGCGCTATAGAAGACCAGTTAAAAAAACTTGGGAACACTATTTTTGAAGCGCGGGAGATCAATTTTGAAATAGACGAGAACATTTTCATACCAGTTTCCGAGATCAATTCTCTTCGAAGGGAAGGCATTGACAGACTTGTGCAAGTACGCACTCAAAAGTGGAAAAGGCAATGTGGCAAATTGATTATTCCACACGGGGAAAAGCTCATTAAACCCCAAAGTCCGATTTTATCTGTAAATACCGGTTCCATCGAATCTTTTAAGGCTGCGGTTGACGGCGGCGCAGATGTGGTTTATATTGGGGGTGAAGTGTTCTCGAATGGTAAACCGCAGATGAAGGCGCCCAGAGTCACGTCTCTGGAGGACGTGTCCACGCAGGGTTTCGGCATTGATGAACGCAGATTTGTTGAAATAGAAGATTACCGTTACGCAATTGAATATGGAAGGAGAAAAGATGTAAAAGTGTTCTTCAGCACACCTCGAATAATTAAAAATATCAATGAATTATCTGATATTTATTCACCGCAAAGGTCGCAAAGTGATCTATCACCGGATGGTTTCCTTGTTGCTGATCCCGGGGTCTTATATCATCTGCGCACCCTGGATTCCGGAGCATCTGTAGTCCTAGATCATCCCTTCAATGTCTTCAACAGGCTGACAATGGAATATCTCTTTAAATCCAGTCAGAGGGTAACACTCTCGCCTGAACTCACGTTGAAAGAAATAAAAAACATGACATCTTATGGCTCAACAGAATGCATCGTGCACGGAAATTTTCCTCTAATGGCCTCAGAACACAACATTGTCAGAGGGCTCTTTCCCAAAGGCGCAGGCGAAGTCTGCCTGAAAGATGAAAAAGGTTTTGTCTTTCCGGTAAGAACCGACTTGCAGGGAAGAACATATATCATGAACTCACGTGAACTGTGCATGCTTGAAGATGTGCCAGACCTTATAAAAGCTGGAGTTGATTACCTGAGGATAGAAGCTAGAACGTATGACAGGGAAACAACAGAAAGAATAACGAGGGCTTACAGGGATGCTATAGATAATTGTGGTGTTAAGATAAAATGTAGCGATTTTGGCGAATATACAACAGGTCATTATTTCAGAGGTGTTCTATGAAAATATTCTTTGCAGGTTCAATTCGAGGAGGACGTCAGTTGATACCCACGTATCAGTACATAATCCGCTTCCTGAAATCCAGGAATTACACTGTCATCAGCGAGCATGTGGCTGCTGAAGGTCTTGAAAAAGTGGAAGCTAAAATGACAGAGCAGGAGATCTATGAAAAAGATGCGAACTGGATAGAAGAAAGCGAGCGCGTGATAGCAGAAATAACAGTTCCATCAATTGGCGTGGGATACGAGATATGCCATGCTGTAAAGCATCGGAAGCCTGTGCTTTGTGTATATCAGGAAGGGGCGAAAGCATCAGCGATGGCGCTTGGTAATACAAGCGGATATGTAACAGCAAAACCTTATTCTGATAAGAAACAGCTTGAAGAAATCTTGCTGAATTTTTTAAAAAAGAAAGAATGTGTGATGTGAAACTCACATCACTTTTAGTTTTACTGACCTTCCATGAATGGGCTCTTGACACCTGTCAATACTGCCATTACCCGTACTCTGCCTGTGAGCTGGTTATCGACCTTTGCGCCCCAGATAACTCTCTTGGTATTTGGGACCTTGTCCATGATCAATTCGCCGGTGACTGCGACCTCTTCTAACGTCATGTCTTCGCCGCCCACGATGTGTATGAGCACGCCGTATGTGGCTGACATGTCCGAGATATCAAGCAGCGGCACTGCAAGCGCCTGGGAAACTGCCTTTACTACTCTGTCATCTCCATCGCCTTCGCCGATACCGATCGAAGACACGCCGCCGCGTTCCATGACCGCGCGAAGATCTGCGTAGTCCAGGTTGATAAGCGATGGCTGAGTGATCGTTTCGGTTATGTTCTTTACGAATGCGCCGACCAGTGCGTTCGCAACTGCAAGTGCTTCTTTAAGCGGGAGATTGCCTGCAACTTCTCTCAACTTTGAGTTATCGATAACTATGGTCGCGTCGCAGCTCTCGGAGAGCGCCTGAATTGCTTCTCTTGCTTTCTCTCTTCTGAACTGTTCGATCTTGAATGGGATCGTGACACATGCGATCGTAAGAGCTCCGAGTTCTCTTGTGACTTCAGAAACTACAGGTATTGCTCCTGTTCCAGTTCCTCCACCCAATCCGGCTACAAGGAAAACGAGGTTTGTTCCTTCTAATTCAGCTTTTATTTCTGCGAGGTTCTCTTTTGTCGCCTGTGCACCCATTTCCGGGTATCCACCGCACCCATGTCCCTTGCATAATTTTTCACCGAGCAAAATCAATTTATCAGCTTTACACATTGTACTCAGATGATTTACATCAGTGTTAGCTGCAAGTATCCTTCCGCCAGCCATTCCTTTCTCTGCTATCCATGTCGTAATATTACATCCAGCACCACCAAGCCCGACCACGGCCACAGATGGTTTTGAGATTTTCACAAGCTCTGCTAACTTTTCGTTAATCATATATTATTAGCCTCCTTAACTAAAATTGTGGCTACTATCATTACACCTTTTAAGTATATAGATATTATTGATGAACCGTGCTGGAGGCACGATTTATTTCTGTTCTGGAGGCCAGTTTTTCTCCATCCAGCCAGGGATGCGCCCAGAGTCGGGGGGACCTATCAGCACCCGAAGTCCTGTCACATCCTCCACATCTCCCTGCAGCCTCGCAGCAAGACCTGGCAGAATCAATGTATTGTGCGCTGTCTTTTCCTTGAAATCAAAATTTGCCTTCTGGAAGGTATCATTTATCTTGGCTGCTGTGAGCTGCCCGCCTGCCACTGCTGCTTCGACACCAATGCCGTCAGTATCTACGGCTGCAAGATAGCAGTTTATTTTGTTGGAAGAAAGGTCGCTCTCAACAGTATAATATGTAAGAGCGAAATTTGTGGTAACTATAACAGGTGAATCTTTTGTGGGCGAGCCTACTTCATTCACGCCAGGCGCGACTTTGACAGGTGTCCTGGGGTCTGTGTAAATCGTGTCGCGAAGGTGCACCTCTGGCAGCATCGCATACGGCTCAAGGCTGTGGAGTATCATTATATCCGCGTACCTCACTATGAACACAGAAGCAAGCACAGTTTCCCAGTAAGAGGCTGTAACAGCGTCCTTATAGACAAGCCACGCATTCATGGGAACTGACATGAGAGGATATGCAATATCCTTCTGCCCTTCCTTTATCCCTGCCCGGCGAAGCTTTACAAAACGCTCGAAGCTCTCTTTCAGCTGCTTTCCCTGCGGGTAAGTGCCCGGGTCAAGCACAATATCTTTTAACCCCATCTTTTGGAACGTAGCCGCAAGGGATTTGAGCCTGTCCAGGTCAGGCGAGAACAGGACTACCGGGACTTTGTAGCTTTGCGCAAGTTCTGCAACCTCTGCCCAGTTCTTCTCTGTTGCAGCATAGAGCAGCGGTCTTCTGTCCTTCACGACTTCAAGCGCTGCCCGAAGAGCCGCGGGGTCAAAGGAGCACAGGACAATGGGAAGTTTTGTGGTCTCTGTTACCTTTTTTACAGCGCCTGCGAACTTGAGAGGGTCGCCTGAAACACATCGTACTGCCACCATGTCCACTTTCAGGAACTTTCCGACATAGAATTTCCTGAAGTTCGATATCTTATTTACCCTGTCAACAAGTTCCTTTTCAGGCATCGTATCCCAGACATCATATGCAAATGCAGTAGGATCAAAGAAGGTCAACTGGTGGCGATAAATAACGTCGTCTCCCCCGATCTTCTTTGTATGTTCTCCCACACCTATCGTGACCTGGCGGATTTCAGGAGCAAGGAGGGTCTGGAGTTCCAGGTACTTTTTCTTATACTCGTCCTTCAGGATAGGAGGGCAGTCCTCGAGCTTCTTAGACCTGTCGATGAGGTGAGCCCCAAATGCCATGCACGTTGCTTCGCCGCATTCAGCACAGTTTATCTGGGGCAGGTACTTGTACACCTGAAGCGGGCTGTTGAGTTTCATTATACCACCACCGATACCCAGTTATCAATATTTACCGGTTCTGTTTCCTTTGAGCCGTACAGGGTCTGTGTTATCTCTTTCAATACCTGCACAGCTGTCGGATGCATCATCATGAATAGGTCGTTCCCCGCAAGCGATAATGTCAGTCCTGTAACGATTTCCCATATCGGACCCCTGTATTCGCGTGGTCCCCAGTCCGAGTCCTCCTTGAGCGGAGATGAGACCATCCAGGATTCGCGCGCTCCCCATGCGTTCGTAGTGCCGCTTGACATGGGGAAATTCAGTTCCGTATCGCCAGTAAGACCTGCGAGCCTTATCCTTTCCATGTTCGTGTAAGCATAATCAAGCCCGTATCCAAGCGCCGCTGTGGTGGGGTCCATAATTATATTCTCCCGTGCCACACCGCACTGCTTCATGAGTTTACGGTTCAGTTCCTTTTGCGCGTTTATCTCAAGCTGAGTCCATGAGAGCACAACATGGTTGTATTTTTTTGCTGCTTCCGCGATCCGGGCGTAATCAAGGTTCAGGCTGGCGGATGCAAGCAGGCAGCGTTCACCCTCAGCCGCCTCTGCTGCTTTTTCAAGTACGGCAGGGTCTTTTTCGGGATTGCCCGAGCCGCCGATAGCAATCGGCACGTCCACTGCCTGAAGGACTTCTTCCACGGTATTTGCCGCCTCAGAAGGCGAGGTATCCTTGATGTTAGGGTCTGTGCTGATAAGATGTATCGTGACCATATCTGCCCCGAAATCACGAACGACTTTCTTTGCCCATTCCGCAGGGCTGTTTATGACGTCCTCATAATTGGATTTGACCGCCTTTGCCATGTTAATGGGCATGTCGAAAACGTCCATGGTTATATGATTCCTGTGAGGCATGGGGCTGTCAAAATAATAGGGAAGTGCATTCTCTCCACCAAGGGTCACCGTGCTCTTGCGCGAGCCGCCGTCTGATGATGTGGCTCCCAGGACTACTTCCTGAATTGGGGTTTTCCATTCCTCGTTCCTGGCTACGCTGAACTTTGATTCTATCAGTTTGCTGAGCCTGGCAGGCTTTTGCTGGGCAGCGGCGCCGAGCAACTGGTCGACAGGATAACCTAAGATCCTGGAAATATTCATCAAGTGGAATGCCATCTGCGCGGTCTCGTGCCCCAGCGCGTAAGCCATCTGTGGATTAAGACCCATCTGGCCTAGGTCGAGTTCCACATCGCCTTCTATCCTTACTCCCTCGAGAGCCTCGATATCAAGGCCCCCGAACAGGCTTCCAAGCTCGGAGAGTTTGATCTTTTTTGTCATTTTACATCCCATTTACCATTATTAATCGTCCCAGATAGGACTGGCTACATATATATTTTTAGATAACATTTGGAGTTATGCTCATGGAAAGATATTTCTAATAATAGCCGAATAACTTGCATCATTTTTTCACATTGATTTTTTTAAAAACAGGTACAGGACATACGCAACTATTAAAAAAATTATAAATTTAAAAAAGACCATCGTGGCTTTCCATAGAAACTGAAATACAACAACTGCAACCACAAGAGCTATAAGAAATATCACGACATCCCTGAGCGTCATCGTATCGCAATTCATTTCAAGGTTTATATCAATATCGAGACAATATGCGAATAGGAATAATCCTTCACGGACCCGAGATCGTAGATGAAGGCAGCGCAGATCGGATAATCCGTATTCTCATGAAAGAGCACGACGTCACTGCAAAGCTCGGCGGCACCATGGGGCGAACTGCGGTACTGGACGCGGGGCTCGAAGAACTCATCGATATCACGCAGGGGATGACGCCCAGCCAGACCATAAACACTATGAAGGACTCCATCCACCTTGCGGTGCTTCTCAACCACGGCAAGACCCTGGAGACAGGACGGCATTTCGGGCGCATCGTTGCTTCGAAACTTGTATCCTCGATACCTTTTGTCCACATAGAGCGGCCGGACAGCGATGGCAGGATAATATACTACGACTCCGGGTCAAAGAGGTGTGCGAAAATCGTCAGAGAACTGCTGCAAAGGCACGAACCAAGATACAGACTGCCCATAGAACCGGGAAGCCCTCAACCTCTGGATGTCAGGTCGGAAGGTGACAGTTTCGTCCGCCGGATATCGGGGGCAGTTCCGGGTGAGAACATCAGGCTGGATGGGATAGTTATCGGGCATGCTGCATCTGCGGAGCCCGAGATCGTTTGCAGGGACGGCAGGGTGGTGGAGCTGCGGGGAGGGATAATAAAACCACACGGCATTGAAAAACTTGTGAACAGGAGGATCGATCTTGCTGCCGCGAGAGTGAAGACCGGGAACATCAGGAGAAGCAAACACAGAACAAAGGTTCAGCCCGCCAAGTCTCTTGCTGATGGAAAAAAGATCGTGGTAATAGACCACTGCGCTGAGTCCACATTTGAGCTTGTGGGAGATGCGGATATTGCTATAACAGTAGGGGATGACACAACGACAATAGCAGCCGATATCCTGACGCGTTTTGGCATACCCATCATCGGGATAACTGACGGCGACATGGACGGCATTCTCAGCGACGCTGCAATACCGGCAGGATCTATCATTATTCGCGTAAAAGAGGGGTTTGATGACATTATCGGCAGGGAAATCTCCGAAAAACTGATGATGGGCAAACAGAAATTGGCTGTTCACTCATGCGAAGAAATAGTCGAAAAAGTGCTCAAACTTGCTGGAAATAAAATAGTTGAAATAAAACGCTATGCACAAAACCCCTAATGTTTGCAGTGAATACTCGCGCACCCCGCTACGCTTCATACGTCATCGGTTAAGAGAAAAAAATGGGATGGAACACGGATTCCACGGATAACACGGATTGGCACGGATAATAAAATATCCGTGGGTATCCGTCAAATCTGTGTCATCCGTGTTCTATTTCAACTAAGGATTGGGAATCATAATTATCTTTCGCATTTCGAAAAACGATATGCATTAAATCAATCAAACTCCTTAACCGATGACCAATGAAGGTGATCTTTGATATGCCCGGGGGTAAAAAAACCATAAAAATCGAAACCACTGCCGAGTCTTACGACCATAAGCAAGAAACTACCCTACGTCCCGACATCGGCTTGCAGGCACAGTTCAGGCAGAAACGCGACCCGAAAAAGTATCGTTATGACTCCTCCCTTTCACCTGAGCTTTCCTGGATATAAATGCAGAACGAGAGAAAGCAGTGGCAATGATTGATAAGATTCACGAAGCAAAGACCCTTGAAGAAGCAAAATCCGCTGCGTCCATGCTTGCACATCTCTCAAAACCGTTCCTCAACTGGACAGGAAAAGCCGAGCGCGCTGAGTTCACAGTGCCCACGCTTCCCTTATTCGTACACGAGCGCCTCTCTACAAAAGCTATCCTTGAATCCCTGAAGCGCAAAAAGCGCGATAAGACGCAACAGATGACACTATTTGGCGACGTGGAATTAGACCTCACAGACAGGATTCTGCGCGCCTACGAACATAAAACGCCCTGGGTGAACCGCATGATACTTGGCGATTCGCTTGTAGTGATGAACAGCCTGCTTGAGTATGAAGGCTTGGGCGGGCAAGTGCAGATGATATATATGGACCCGCCTTACGGCGTGAAATTCGGGAGCAATTTCCAGCCGTTTATCAGGAAGCGGGATGTGAAGCATGGGGATGACCAGTTTATGACGCGCGAGCCAGAGATGGTGCAGGCTTACAGGGATACATGGGAGCTGGGGATTCATTCGTATCTGACGTATTTGAGGGATCGGTTTTTGATAGCGAGGGAGCTTCTGACCGAGAGCGGGAGCATTTTTGTACAGATTTCGGATGAGAATGTGCATCATGTCAGGGAGTTGATGGATGAGGTGTTCGGAAGTGAGAATTTTTGTGGAATAATAACTGTTGCAAAAACATCAAGCGCAGCAAGTGTTCTTTTGCCAGGAATATGTGATTTCATTCTATGGTATTCAAAAGTTAAAGAACGAGTTAAATATCATCAATTATTTTTATCAAAAGTTATTGGTGGAGATGGTGGTGGCGCGTATCGATTTGTTGAATTGCCTGATGGAAGTCGTCGCCTGCTTACTAAAATTGAACGAGAAAATGTTTCAGAACTGCCCAAAGAATGGAAACTATTCCGTCTTAGCGACTTGAGATCCCAAAGTGGGGGATTGAGTAGCAACTTCGAAGTCGAGTTCCAAGGAAAGAAATTTGCTCCAGGTAAGTTGTTTTGGAAAACTAACAGAGAAGGTTTTACACGTTTGATCGAATCGGATCGAATAATGGCGTCTGCAAATAGTCTGAATTATGTGAGATACCTGAATGATTTTCCTGCGTTTCCATTAATCAATCTTTGGGACGATGTAGGAAGTTCAGCGGGTGAAGATAAACTTTATGTTGTGCAAACTAATCCTAAAATAATAGCGCGATGCCTCCTCATGACTACAGACCCCGGCGACCTCGTGCTTGACCCCACATGCGGCTCAGGCACCACAGCATACGTTTCCGAGCAGTGGGGACGGCGCTAGATAACCATCGATACCTCGCGCGTGCCTCTCGCGCTTGCGCGCCAGAGGCTGCTTACTGCCACTTTTGATTATTATGAATTGCGTGATCCTCCGAAGGGACCTTCGGGTGGATTTTTTTATAAGCGGAAGCAGAACAGCAAGGGAGAAGAGGTTGGCGGGATAGTTCCGCACATAACGCTAAAGAGCATTGCGCAGAATGAGCCTCCGGCTGAGGAGATCCTTGTGGACAGACCCGAACTTGTGGGCGGCGTGGTGCGCGTGTCGGGACCATTTGCGGTCGAGGGAACGATACCCCCGCCAATGGAAATAGAAGAACCTGAAACCGTCAGAACAACCGAAGCTCATACCGATTACAGCGGCGACCACATCACCCGCATGATCGAGATACTGCGGCGCGCGCCTGTGCTGCGGCTTCCGGGAAATAAGACTGTGACGTTCAAGAACATAAGAAGACCTGCGCGCTCCATGGATATACATGCTGAAGGTGTGGTTTCAAACGGCGAGGAAAAACCTGTGGCTTTCGTCTTTGGGCCAGAGAACGGAGCGGTCACAGAGCAGATGGTTTTTGCAGCGGCGCGAGAAGCTTATTCGAAGAGTTATACCCATCTGTACATCATCGGCTTCTCGGTGCAGGCAAATGCCACCAAGTTCATCCAGAATTGTGCAGTATCGATCGGCATCACAGCAACGTATGTCAACGCTACAATGGATATCCTGATGGGCGACCTGCTCAAGACAAGCAGAGCCAGCCAGGTATTCAGTATCACAGGTCAGCCTGAAATAAGAGTGCTCAAACTTGATAAAGGCGCAGAGCCGCTTTATCAGGTTGAACTGCTCGGACTTGATGTATTCAAGCCCGACACCATGGAGAACGACCACCTGAAAGGCGAATCAGTGCCTGCATGGTTCCTCGATACTGATTATAACGAACTTGCATTTCACGTTTCCCAGGCATTCTTCCCCCAAGACTTCAGCATGGGACAACCTGAAGCGCGCCCTTAAAGCCACATACGATGACAGCGTGTGGGAGCACCTTGCAGGGACATTGAGTGAACCTTTCGAGGCAGGTGAGAACAGGCGCGTTGCGGTGAAGGTCATTGATGACAGGGGGAATGAATTGATGGTAGTAAAGAATCTGGATGAAATCGAGGAGGTAAAAGAGATATAGGATTGCCATACCTATAATAGTTAGCAGACTTTAGAAATACGAAAGAGGTGAAATAAAATGGAAGCCAAATTAAAATTTCCCGATGAAGTTATAAAAGTCCTGGAAAAACCTGTAGAGAAATCCTTGATAGAACTGATAGCTATCGGACTTTACAGGGACGGAAAGATAACGCTGCGGCAGGCTGCTGACCTGATCGGGATAAATATTAAAAAGATGCCTCAAATACTTCAAAAGCACAACACGTATGTGAGCTATGGAATAAAAGAACTGGAAGAGGACATTGCGTATGCAACTGGCGGTGAGTGATTCCGATGTCATCATTCACCTTGCGAAATTGAATGAATTGACACTGATAAAGGAACTGTATGGATGCGCTCACATACCGGAATATGTGAAATCCGAGATGGTGCGCTATCAATACGCTGAAGCTGACCTGATAGAAGAAGCAGTTGGTCAGGAAATTTTAAAGGTGCATGAAACCAGCGATAGAGGAGCTAAAGAACTTGCAAAACGATATGGCATTCATATCGGGGAGGGGCACGTCAAGGAATTAGCTGAAAAGTTGAATGCTGGAATTTTCCTTTCAAACGAGAAGAAAGTGCGTATCGCAGCCAAGATCGAAGGATTCACAGTCGCTGGCACGATAGGGGTCATTCTTCGAAGTGTAACTCAGAATCTCCTGACCGTTAAAGAAGCTGTAGGACTGCTGGAGAAACTCAGAGGAGAAGAGTTTAGAATTCATCCTAATATATTAAATAAGGCTATAGATTCATGTAACAAATTATGACCCTCAACGAAGTCCCGAAGCCCATTATCAACAGCCCTTACAGAGAGCCCGCCTGCCACTGGCGCATAGAAAAAGGAGAGCCTCCAGTATTGGTAGAAGGGCGCAGGGAAGCCTGCTATTATTACCGCCCCCCACAGCGCCAGACTTCAGTATCCCAGGCTGATGACATAGGTACACGGTACCCTCTTGCGATGGTCAATGACCTGCGAAAAAGAGTGAAAAACTGGCGAGAAGCTGGTTATCCCGGCGTTACTTCTGTAACCGATGAACTTCTGAAGCACTGGAGCCGGGATGAGCGGGAAGGAAAAACAAAGCTTTTCTTCTGCCAGCGAGAAGGCGCCGAGACCATAATCTTCCTCAAAGAGGCTCGTGCTGACTTTCTCCAGGGACTTGAAATTCCACGAGATGAACCAAGCTCTGAAAGCCAGAACAATGGCTATATGGGCTTCCTCCGCTATGCCTGCAAGATGGCAACAGGTAGCGGTAAAACCACTATTATGGGGATGCTTGCAGCATGGAGCATTCTCAATAAGGTGGCAAATAAAAGCGATCCTTGTTTCTCAGATACTGTCCTTGTTATCTGCCCAAATATTACTATTCGCGAGCGTCTCCAGGAGCTTGATCCGAATAGCGAAGCTAACCTCTACCGCTCAAGAGACCTTGTACCGATTCATTTGATGAGCGACCTGCGCCAGGGGCATGTCATTATCACCAACTGGCATATGCTTGAAGCACAGGAGATGAACACTGTCGGGGATACCTCAGCCAGAGTTGTTAAAAGAGGAGTCCCCAAAACAGTTCTGGTCACCAAAACCATAAATGGCGAGAAAAAAGATGAGGCAGAAATAAAATATTTCGAGTCGGATACCGCCCTTGTTGACAGGGTTCTCCGTGATGTAAAAGGTAAGACAAACATCCTTGTTTTCAATGACGAAGCACATCACGCTTACAGAGTCAGGCAACTTGATAATGAGGGTGGACTGGAGGAAGAAGATGATGAGTTTGCAGATATTGAACAGAGAGAAGCTACAGTCTGGGTAGAAGGTCTCGACAAAATAAACCGCATCCGTGGAATAAATTTCTGCCTTGACCTTTCAGCAATACCCTTTTATCTTGAGAGAGGAAATGATCCTGGACGTCCTTTTCCCTGGGTCGTATCGGATTTTGGGCTTATAGATGCCATTGAAAGCGGCATCGTGAAAATACCGCAATTACCGATACAGGATACAACAGGCTCCGAGATTCCTGCATATTTTAATGTATGGAACTGGATACGGGCACGGATAAAACTATAAAGAAGAGGCAACTGGTGAAACTTAGATATGTCTAAAGTCTTTTGAAGTGTTGATTTTGTGGTTGGTGAATTGTTTGGAAAAACGATGGGATTCTGTTAAGTTGTTTGTGGATGTACCTCAACCCCCTGAAGGAAGTGTGACTCATGCAGTACTTTTATCATATATAAGCTATATGGTATATGATGGTGTATGAAAATGCCAAAGGAGAGACAGAAGAAAGAAGAATACGTGTACGAACGCCTTGGACTAAAAGAATGTTTGATAATTAGCAGGACCAAAGAAGATGTGCTTGTTGCGTGCAACGAAGATGGCAATGTGAAAATCAAACGCATTGCACTTCCTAAAAAAGAGGAGTAGAAATGGGCGGGTATCTGTTCGATACCATGGTGCATGTGCACGCCTACGATAGCATTCCTGAAAAGTGGCAAAGGCAGTGGAAAGAAGCAACCGTTGGTACTAAGCAACTTATTCTCTTTGAGCCGCTTATTGCAGAAATTCTA
>BLYN01000044.1_pt1 | contig 13739 bp, 9 predicted proteins | sample 7848601 | NCBI WGS metagenome assembly BLYN01 (sample SAMD00058756, study PRJDB5105) | groundwater metagenome | biome: groundwater biome; feature: underground water body; material: groundwater | place: Japan:Gifu, Mizunami | collected 2014-06-26 | depth 300 m m
CGACTGCGGCGACTGGAGAAGAACTATGCGCGAGCGGCGGTTCTGCAAGCATATTGGAGCGCTCATGCTTGCACTGCCGGAGGATGCGGCAAGAGGCGTGCTTGAGGGTATCAAAAGACAGCAGTGGGAGTTCAGTCAGTATACGGGAAGAGGAAGTGAGGCATAAGGCATTCCAAAGCATCATTAAGTGCAGGGAACCCATCATAAACGCCCACAGGATGGGCTTTTTTTCTTGCGGACTTGAAGACATATCGCTTCTGGTTGGGGCGCGATATTGTATAGAGAAAATTTCAATAGTTAAAATTGAAAACAGAATTTATAGATGGATATTAACCATTTCCTTCAAAATAAAAATTGCTTCAGAGAGAAATAAAGTCATGAATAAGTAGTAATAAGTAAAAAGACATTAATATCTAAAAAATATATTTAGAATGCATGAGCGATATGGTATGAGTCATAAACTCCCTATGGCAATGGTGGATGAACTAATGAAAAGGGTACACAAATATGAAAAAAGAAGACATTAAACCCAACATAATCGTGCGGGGACCTATTTTCCCTGAACCCGTGCAGATTATTGTCGGTATTCCAATGGGTGATGCAATTAAACTTATTGGGAAAGGTCTCTCAACTGGTCAGGTTCATGAGCCAATTCTTAATATGGAGCAATTAGAAAAGCTTGAAGCAACTCCTGAAAAAGAACCTTTTGATGGAGATGCCTCTCGATTTCGATTAGGTATTGAAGCGTTAAGGATAGGCATGGCTTATGAATATGATCCTTATTTCTCTCTGTCGATAGCTCGAGTTGATCCTTTGCCACATCAGTTGGAAGCAGTCTATGATTATTTCATGGCTCTTCCACGCATTCGTTTTCTTCTGGCGGATGACCCGGGAGCAGGCAAGACGATAATGGCAGGGCTTCTTCTGAAGGAATTGAAAATCAGAGGGCTCGTAAAAAGGACGCTTATCGTGACTCCTGCAAACCTCTCTTTTCAATGGCAGAGGGAAATGAAGGACAAATTCCGCGAGAATTTTGAAGTGATTCGTAGCGATGTGCTGCGCGCTAATTATGGGTCAAATCCATGGCAGGAAAAAAATCAGGTTGTTACATCAATCTCATGGGTTTCTGTTATTGAGGATGCTAAGGAAAGTCTATTGCGTTCCCACTGGGATTTCATTATAGTAGATGAAGCTCACAAGATGAGTGCTTATAGCAGCGATAAAAAGACTCTTGCCTACCAACTGGGTGAGAAATTGTCCTCAATGACAGACCATTATCTGTTGATGACGGCTACGCCACATAAAGGTGATCCTAAGAACTTTTGCCTATTTCTTGAACTCCTGGATAAGGATGTCTATGGCGATGTGGCGAGCCTTGAGGAAGCAATGAAACGTAATCATGCTCCCTTTTATCTACGACGTACCAAAGAAGCGTTGGTAAGCTTTCCCGACCCAAATACAGGAAAGGTTAAAAAACTATTCACTAACCGTGAGGTACGAACGGCTGAATTCAACATTGATGAGGAAGAATTCGATTTTTATTATGCTTTAACCAGCTATGTGGAAGAACAATCGATTAAAGCCTCTACAGATGATTCTCCACGCGGAAGAGCTTTGGGCTTTACCATGGCTATGCTTCAGCGAAGATTTGCTTCAAGTGTTTATGCCGTGCGACGCAGCCTTGAGCGCATGAGAGATAAACGCCAGAAGATTCTTGAGGATCCAGAAGCTTATCGCAAAGAACAGATAGCTAAACAAATCCCGGAGGATTTTGATGAGCTTACAGAGGAAGAGCAGCAAGAAATAATCAGTGGATTAGAGGATGTAGTGGCATCGGTTGATCCTGCAGCCCTGAAGGAGGAGATTCTACAACTCAATAAACTCATTGACAAAGCAAAAGAACTAGAACAACGGGAGATTGAATCCAAACTTATTAAACTAAAACAAGTGATTACGGATCAAGGGGTTTTCAAAGACCCTAAAATGAAGCTTCTGGTTTTTACGGAGCATAAAGACACACTTGATTATTTGGTTGGAAAGTTAAGGGAATGGAACTTGAAAGTAACTCAGATTCATGGAAGTATGAAGATTGGCGACCGTGATTCCCCTGGAACACGCATCTATGCTGAGCGGGAATTTCGGGAGGAGGCACAGGTTCTTGTTGCCACGGAAGCAGCGGGGGAAGGTATTAACCTTCAGTTCTGCTGGTTTATGATTAACTACGATATCCCATGGAATCCTGTCCGATTAGAGCAGCGCATGGGGCGCATCCACCGTTATGGACAGGATAAGGACTGTCTTATTTTCAACTTTGTTTCTACGAATACACGGGAAGGTCGTGTTCTTCAGAAACTCTTTGAACGACTTAAAAAGATCGAAGAGGATCTTGATCCTAACAAGACTGGCAAGATTTTCAATGTTCTTGGGGATGTTTTCCCTTCTAACCAGCTTGAACGAATGCTGCGGGATATGTATTCTCAAAACCTCACAGAGGATGCCATTAAGAAGCGCATTGTTGAGCAGGTAGATACTGAGCGCTTCCGCAAAATAACAAACTCTACACTGGAAGGCCTTGCCAAGAGAGAACTCAACCTCGGAGCATTGATCGGCAAATCCGCAGAGGCAAAAGAGAGGTGTTTAGTTCCTGAGGTGATCGAAGATTTCTTTATTAAAGCAGCTCCTCTGGTAGGTGTTTCTCCCAAGAAAACAAAGGAAAAAGAGCACATCTACCATATTGGGCGTGTCTCTCGCACTCTCTGGCCAATAGGGGAACGACTGGAGCCGCGCTTTGGGAAATTAGGTCACGAGTATAAAAGGATAGCTTTTGATAAGGGATATCTTAAAGATGATCCTACACTTGAGTGGATGACTCCAGGCCATCCATTGTTTGAATGCGTCCGGGATGATGTGTTGCAGCGTGTTCAAAATGATATGAGGAGGGGCGCTGTCTTCTTTGACATAAACCGCAAGGAGCCAGCTAGACTCGATGTTTTCTCGTCTGCAATCCGTGATGGGCGTGGAAATGTTCTGCATCGCCGTCTTTTTGTGGTTGAGACATCCATGAACGGAATGATGACCGTCCGACAGCCCACTATCTTTCTGGGCCTCAACACTGCCAGTGCCAGTACTCAGGTCCCAGACGATACCGGATTACCTGGTCGTAATATGCTGGAACATACTCTTATTCAACAAGCGCTGCGGCCTTTTTCAGAAGAGATAACTAAGGAGCGGCAAAAAGAGATAAAAACAATCTCGCATCACATGGAGATCAGTCTTAATGCCATTATTGACAGGGTGCAATGTCAATTCGCTGAGCTTGTTCAGATGAAGGAGGCTGGTTCAAAGGAGTCCGGTCTTGATGGTCGCATTAAACAGTTCGAGGATCGGCTCTTTGAGTTGAATGCCCGCCTTGAAAGGCGGCGGGAAGAATTGCAGCAGGAACGCCATTGCACTATTGCTGATATCCAGCACTACGGCAGAGCATGGGTTTTGCCTCATCCAGAGCGTACCTCTCCAGGAATTGCACCGATGGTTCGGGACGATGAAATTGAGCGTATTGCAGTCCAGGCGGTAATCGCCCATGAAGAGGCACGGGGTTGGAGGGTAACGAGCGTTGAGAAGGAGGACAGAGGTTTTGATCTTATCTCGCGTAAGCCCCATCCAGAGGACCCGCAAACAGCTATCGAAGTTCGGTTTATCGAAGTGAAAGGACGGGCTATGGTGGGTGAAGTGGCGCTTTCGAATAATGAGTATAAAACTGCTGAAAGATTGAAAAAGGATTATTGGCTCTATGCGGTGTTCAACTGTTCATTAAAGCCTGAAGTGCATGTTGTACAGGATCCGGTGAGGTTGGGATGGGAGCCGCTGATCAAGATTGAGCATTATCATGTGGGAGCGGAGAAGATTTTGAAGGAAACTGTAATAGGTGAAAATAGATGAATATAGGAAAAGAAATAACAAATGGAATACAAGACAATAGAAATAAAATAGATTTGTTTCTTAAGGTTAGCCAAGAAAAATGGAGATCTCGAATTAATCACATAAATGGGTTAAAGGAATTAAAAAATATTCCAGAAGACGATTTGACCTTTATTTTTGCTTGTGCATATGCAATTGAAGGGCAAGAGAGGATTCTTTCGTTACAGCAAATAATAAGCGATCAACAAATTCACCCTTCAGAAAAAGATGTAAATTTAATTTGGTTTAAACACTCACCTTATGCTGTAAATAAAGAAGAAGGACGAGGTCGCCCAAGTTTCTCAGAACTAGATTTGGCTTTTGGCAATATAAAACCATGCATAGGAACAGAGTCATATATATCATACGGACCAAAAGACACCAGTAATGGATGGATTTGTTTTGTGGAGATGAAAATTCTTACAGATATTGATGTCAAGTCTACAGATAATCCAAATTATAACCAGCTAGCAAAATATATTAAAAATGCATTAACCATACAAAAGTATGGGAGAACAGTTGAAGGTAAATATCCCAGTGAGGTTCATGTAAGTCTCATAACACCAAAAAGATTTATAGACAACAAATTTTCGCGTCTTTATGGCTATAAATTTGAAGAATATACATCTGTTAATGAAATTAATTTTATTAAAAGAGATATTCCTAATAGAATAAATCATGAGAACTTTAATGAAGATTGGTTAGATCCGATGCAACAACCAGATATCGACAAAAGATTGAAAAATCTAAAATTACACTGGATTCCGTATGAAAATCTCCTAGATAATATTCCCGATTCAAATCTTCTTAAAACACATATCGATGAAATACATGCAGCAAATCCTATCTTTGATAAACCATCGGAGTCAAAATGAACGAAGAAATCCAGTTAATAAAGGGAAATTAGCATGACCCCTTACCCCAAGCGCCTCATCGAAGTCGATCTCCCCATAAAAAAAATAAGCGAACACTCCCGCCGCGAGAAAAGCATCCGCCACGGGCACATTTCCACGCTCCATATCTGGTGGGCGCGCCGTCCTCTGGCAGCCTGCCGCGCCGTGATTTGCGCCGCGCTCTGGGTTGATCCTGCTGACCCGCTCTGCCCTGAGAGGTTCAGGAGAGATGCAGCGGCACTAATGAAGCGATTCTTTGATCCGATGAGGACAGACGGCAGGGATTTTAACGACCCGTTGGTGCTTCGCCGCGCCCTGCTTGATTTCATAGCCGACTTTGCCAACTGGGACAACTCCACTAAGAAAGAATACCTGGAAACCAGCCGCGCGCTCACCCAATCGGCGCACGAATCCCTCGGCGGCGCGCCCGGCACGAAACCTCTCGTGGTAGACCCGTTCGCAGGCGGCGGCTCGATCCCGCTTGAGGCGCTGCGAGTGGGCGCCGATGCCTTTGCCAGCGACCTGAACCCTGTGGCTGTACTCCAAAACAAAGCAGTGCTGGAATACATCCCCAAATACGGTCAGAGTCTAGTGGATGAAGTTCGCAAATGGGGTGAGTGGATAAAGCAGGAAGCTGAGAAGGAACTGGCGCAGTTTTACCCGAAAGATCCGGACGGCGCAACTCCAATCGCGTATCTCTGGGCGCGCACCATAACCTGCGAAGGTCCAAGCTGCGGCGCGGAAGTGCCACTGATGCGCTCGCTGTGGCTTGTGAAGAAGGTGGACCGCTCCATTGCATTGCGGATGATTCCCAAATCAAAAGAAAAGCGAGTGGATTTCGAGATTATGGAGAATGTCAAAGCAAGCGATGTGGGTAAGGGTACCGTCAAACGAGGTTCAGCCACATGCCAACGCTGCGGATTCACCACGCCCGTTGTTTCAGTGCGGCGCCAGTTAAAAGCTCGGAGGGGAGGGTCAACAGATGCACGATTATTCTGCGTGGTAACAACACGACCAGGGCAACATGGGCGATTTTATCGTTTACCTACTAAGCGAGATTTTGAGGTGGTCAGGAAAGCATCGGAGACTTTGGAGAGGCATAAGTCATCAAATAAAGGGTCATTGAGCTCGGTACCGAATGAGCCAACACCAGAGGGCTTAGGCAGCGGAGCAGGAAGAGCATTCTCGCAACGTAATTATGGTATGGAAGTTTTCTCCGACATTTACACTAGCCGACAGATGCTAACCATGACAACATTTGCTCGCTTAATTAGGAATATGGAGCCTTCATCAGTACAGAAAACTGTTCTAATTCTCTTGGGATTCGCGTTAGGCAGAGTAAATGATTTATCAATGACATTATGTCGATGGCTTCCATCAATTGAGGCAATTGCAGCAGCTAATGGAGGTCAAAACCGAATGCCGGTAGTTTTAGACTATGTTGAATCCAATCCATTTGGTGGAAGTGGTGGTGATTGGCTTGGTCAGATCGATTGGGTTGCAAGGGTGGCGGATCATATTATTGCTAGTCATTTGAATGCCGGAACAGCTAGCAGAGCGGTAGCACAAACGGCTATCCTACCGTATGAGACAGCAGATGCTTTCATAACAGATCCACCCTATTACGATGCATTTCCATATTCAGACCTTTCAGACTTCTTCTTTATTTGGCTTAATCGTGCTTTGGGGCAAGAAATTCTTGATTACAGTGAGAATCTAACACCCAAAGATGAGGAAATTGTCGTCTATGACGTAGTGCATGGTAAAAACGGAGAAATTAAGGATAATACTTTCTTTCAGGTTGAGATGACAAAAGCATTTACTGCAGGTCGTGAAATGGCAAAACCAAATGCTATTGGAGTGGTAGTATTTGCTAACAAGACCACAGAAGGTTGGGAAGCATTAATTAAGAGCATAATAGATGCAGGTTGGATTGCTACTGCATCATGGCCAATAGATACTGAAAGGCCGAACAGACAACGTGCTATCGGTTCTGCTGCGTTAGGTTCGTCAGTGCACTTAATTTGCCGCCCCCGCGAAAATCCCGATGGTTCTCTACAAACCGATAACATCGGCGACTGGCGCGATGTCCTTCAAGAACTCCCTGTGCGCATCCACGAATGGATGCCGCGCCTTGCGCAGGAAGGCGTTGTTGGCGCGGATGCGATATTTGCCTGCCTGGGTCCTGCTCTTGAGATATTCTCGCGGTATTCGCGAGTGGAAAAGGCAAGCGGTGATGTTGTTCCCCTCAAAGAATATCTAGAATACGTCTGGGCTGCGGTAGCAAAAGAGGCGCTGGCGATGATATTCCAGGGCGCGGATGCCACGGGATTTGAGGAGGATGCGCGCCTTACAGCGATGTGGCTGTGGACGCTTTCCACAGGCGCAAATGGAAATGTAAATAAGGAGGCTAAGGAGGAAAACGATGATGTGGAGGATGAGGAATCATCCGGCAAGACTCCTCGCATTATCGGTTTTGTTCTCGAATACGATGCTGCCCGCAAGATCGCACAGGGATTAGGAGCGCATCTTGAACGGCTCTCAAAGCTCGTAGAGATAAAAGGAGATAAAGCTCGTCTCTTGCCTGTAGAGGAGCGGACAGCCTATCTTTTCGGAAAAGAAGATATTCAGGCTACAAAAAGCCGTAAGAAAAAGGAAGCCAGACAGCTCACGCTTACCGGTGTTCTTGGTGAGGCTGAGGAAGAAGCTGGAGGCTGGGGCGAGATGAAAGCGCCTCCCGCTGGAACAACGGTACTTGACCGTGTGCATCAGGCTATGATCCTGTTTGCCGCAGGCAAAAGCGATGCTTTAAAACGCTTCCTTGTAGAGGATGGCATCGGGCGGGATGAGCGCTTCTGGAGGCTGGCGCAGGCATTTTCAGCGCTGTACCCCGCTGGGACTGATGAGAAGCGCTGGGTGGAAGGGCTGATGAACAGGAAGAAAGGGCTGGGATTTTGATCACGCAGAGTGTTGATAAACAATGGCAGGAAGCATTCCTGAAAACAGTACAACAGCATGAGAACGCACTTCCACTTAAGGAAGCTGCGTTGCAGGAACGGCTTGGAGACTGGACAAAAGAGCTAACATCAGTCGTGGTCGCAACGTGTGATGCCATGGGATGGCAGGCTTCTGCAAAAGATCATCGGCTCGATATGCTTCCAATACCAAGGAGTGAGTACCTTGCTCTTGATGTAATGGCTTTTGCCAAAGGAGAAAAACGTTGGCGATTTCCTGCGGCGATATTCGAATTAGAGAATAGCAAGAATGATGACCAGATTGCATATTCACTCTGGAAGACAATTTGTGTGAAAGCTGATTTGAGGGTTGTGTTTTGCTACCGTCGAAATTCAGACGAAGGCTCGGATTTGGTCAGGTTTCTTCGCGACGAAGTCGTGCATGCGATGGATTTGGAAAAACGTATGAAATTGGAAGGTAAGACAATTGTAGTTGTAGGGAGTCGTAATGATTCTGCGACTTTTCCTTATGGGTTCTTCAAATGGTGGTCACTGGATATAAATACTGGAACATTTAAATTAAACTAATCAGGTGGTAATAAATTGGCACTTAAACCCTGGTACAAGGTCGTAACTCCGAGAGAAGATTTAAGGGAGGGTAAGCCTTTGGATGCCTCCGAGTTCGCCGTGCATCTTGATCAGATAAGAGACGGACGGGCTCCTGAAGATTATCAGCTTCCAGAGCGCTTCTTTGAGCGGACTTATTTAACCAGAAGTCTGGAAGCATTGGCTGCGGAGGTTATCCGCCGCCTCTCGGGGATACGCACCGAAACCTCTGCTGTGTTCAATATGTCCACCCAATTTGGAGGGGGTAAGACCCATGCACTGGCTTTACTTTACCATCTGGCAAAAGGAGGACCTGAAGCAGTATCCTGGACAGGAGTGACTGGCATACTTGGAAGAGCTGGCGTTAATAATATCCCTCACGCAGCTATCGCCGTCTTTGTCGGTACGGAGTTCGATTCCATAGCTGGGCGCGGCGGAGAGAACGGAGAACCTTTGCGGAAAACTCCATGGGGCGAGATTGCATGGCACACCGGGCAATGATGTAATCCGGAAACTCCTGCCAAAAGACCGCCCCTGCCTGATCTTGATGGATGAGCTGATGAATTATATCAGCAGATTTCGAAAGATGGGCATGGTAACACAGTTCTACAATTTCTTGCAGAACCTCTCGGAAGAAGTGCGGGGTCATGATAATATTGTTCTTGTGGTTTCTATACCTGCATCTGAGTTAGAAATGACAGCAGAAGACCACTCTGACCATGAGCGATTCAAAAAATTACTTGATAGGCTTGGTAAAGCTGTAATGATGTCTGCGGAAGGTGAGACCTCTGAGATTATTCGGAGAAGGCTTTTCGAATGGAACGGAGTTCCTGAGGAAGCCAAAAAAACTATTAAAGAATATGCTGATTGGATAATAGACCATCGCAACCAGGTAGGAGATTTTCCGGTAGATAATGCTAAAGAAGCTTTTCTTGCTTCATATCCTTTCCATCCAACGGTGTTTTCAGTCTTTGAACGCAAATGGCAGGGATTACCACGCTTTCAGCGAACCCGAGGGATATTACGGTTACTGGCGCTCTGGGTATCAAATGCTTATCAGGAGGGATTTAAAGGGGCTCATCGTGATCCTCTGATAACTTTAGGAACAGCTCCGCTGGACGACCCCATGTTCAGGGCAGCTATTTTTGAACAGCTTGGTGAAGCAAAGCTTGAAGTGGCTGTTACTACTGACATTGCCGGTAAACCAGATGCCCATTCAATACGGCTTGATAAGGAAGCCGCGGACACTATAAAAAAAGCCCGTCTTCATCGAAAAGTCGCTACTACTATATTTTTTGAATCAAATGGAGGTCAGACAAAAGCCGAAGCAACAACTCCCGAGATACGCCTTGCAGTTGCAGAACCGGGGTCGGATATTGGGAATATCGAGACTGTACTGGAATCACTTGGCGCATCATGTTATTATTTGAGGGTTGAGCGCAATCGCTATCGTTTCGGTTTAACAGTAACCCTGAATAAGGTCCTCGCAGATAGAAAAGCAAGCATCCAGCAGCCTAAGATCGATGAGAGGATACGGGCAGAGATATATGAAGTTTTTAAGCCAGGAAAGGGGTTCGAGAAAATATTTTTCCCGCAGAAAAGCAATTCGATCCCTGACAGAGCTGCTTTAACACTTGTTATTCTTCCGCCAGAACAATCCCGTTTGGAAGGAAAAAAGACAATAGAAATGATTGAATCCTTCACACGCGAATACGGCACTTCTGGGCGCACATTCAAAAGTGCCCTGATCTGGTCTATTCCGGAATCGTCGTCTGGTCTTGATGAAGACGCTCGCAAGCTCTTGGCCTGGGAAGATATAAACGATGAAAAAGAAGACCTCCGGTTAGATGATGCCCAAAAAAGGCAGCTTGATATGAACATCAAGAAATCTGAAAATGACCTTAAAGAAGCAGTATGGAGAACTTATAAAAATATAATGCTGCTTGATAAAGACAATAAGATGAGACACATCGATCTCGGGATGGTGCATTCAAGCGCCGCACCATCTCTTCAAGTGTTGATCATGAATCGTCTGAAGCAGGAAGATTATATTTCAGAAAGCATTACCCCGAATGTCCTTTTAAAGAAATGGCCTCCTGCTTTTAATGAATGGAGCACAAAATCCGTCCGTGATGCTTTTTTTTCTTCACCCCAGTTTTATAGGATTCTGGATGCTAATATCCTCAAGGATACCGTCGCCAAAGGTGTTGAGAATAAACAAATAGCCTATGTCGGAAAGTCCCAAGAAAAAGTCTATGATCCGTTTAATTTTGGGAATAGTCTTGCTGCAAACGAAATTGAATTTTCCGATGACATGTTCATTATAAAAGGGGACAAAGCGGAAAAACATGTTGAACCTTCAATTGTTACTTCAATAGATATTTCACCACATTATCCAAGGATGAGACCATCAGAGCATCAGAGATTTGCAGTTAAAGGATTGGACCAGCATAGAAGAGAGATTCCTGTTCAAGATGTGAAATGGACAGCGACTGGAGGAACAATAGATGCGAATGGTAATTATCTGGCAGGAAGGGATGAAGGTGAATTTGATGTTACGGCATATGTTGATGAGATAAAAAGTTCTGTTAAAGTTAATGTCGCCAAGCAGGAAAAATCAGTAATTCAAGAACCTGAAACATCTGAATCAGCCGGAAAGATTTCTTGGAGTGGAGAGGTACCGCCACAAAAATGGATGAATTTCTACACAAAAGTTCTTTCTAAATTCGCCAGTGGGAAAGGTCTGAAGCTGATTTTGAAGATCGAAGTTGCCCCAGAGGGTGGAGTTTCAACTCAGAAAATTGAAGAGGTTAAAACATCACTCAGGGAGTTAGGGTTGGATGATACTATCTCGAATGAATAACAACGTTTCAGCTATCTGATCTAAAAGGCAAAGACCATTTATTTTTATATGAATGAAATGGTAAATCAATCAATCTTAATAACTTCCTTTCTCTTATCAAGATTTGATGCCATAAAAATGGAGATCTCATCGTTTCTCTTCCCTCACGTCCGCCCCCATCGCCACCGCCTGCTCGACCCACGCACTATCCTTCATCACAAGCACTTGAGCACTCACCGTACTTCTGGTACTTGCTTATCTCTACGGTGAACGGCGCAGGGTCTTCGATCAAAGTAGGGTCATAGCCCTTCATATCCAGAAACCTCATCACCTTATTCCTCTCTCCAGCGGTCGCCATTTTGAACAGAAAGCGCTTTTTCTCGTAGAACGGCGGAAGTTCCCTGAACAGCTCTGGATCATCGAAGAAATGCTTGAAATAATAGGCGCCGCTGAGCTTGAAGATGCTGATGCGGGGGACGGTTTTCTGTTATGTCGAAGAGTGGTATAATCAATGTAATTGCTTTAGGTTCATGAGGTTAATTTCCTTTTCCATCGAGTAGCTAAGGCTCCAGCAAAGGCTCCTGCACAGGCAGGCAAAAATGGAAAAGAATAGAACAACAGCTATCCCATACTGCCAGCTATTCCAGAATTAAATCCAGCGCGCGCGATGTTAGAAAATATCCATACGACCCAAGGAAGAGTAATCCAGATTCCCCACAGCCATGAAAGCTTCGGGCCGAGATATCCAGAGATAAGACCCGCGAGAGAATATACAAGAATAACATAACCGTAAAATGATCCACCACAGGGATCATAAACCCGCCTGTTATTTGTATCATTACTATTAATCCTTAACTTTGCCTTTTTTACGTAATAGTCTTTTCAATCCCAAGTTTTTCAATAAGTAGTCTAGATTTTTTCGGAACTTCTGAAAGCACCCAATTATCTCCAATTCTGAGTTTATACACCCTTGATAGATGCAAAATGACATCCTTTGGAGAACAGTTATTCAATAAATCCTTTGACATCAAGAGTGCATAGACTTTGTAATATAGCAGTAGAGCAATGAAATTCACAAACATCCACCCCTCTAAGCCAAAATAATCGTTCATATAACTGCGGTCAGCATGTAGAGTATTCTTGAATGTATCAAACACAACCTCTATTTCTACACGGCTTTTTAACAACTCAAAAATTTTTTGTGCATTCAAATCCGTTCCCGTAATAATGGTAATTGTACCGAATTTTCTCTCATTTTCATAAAATTCATTTAGTTTCTGCTTATCATCTTTCGCCCGAATTAAAAAATCCCGCTCTTCTTCCACTTTCAATTTATCATCAAGAAAAGTAACGATTCTTTTTTCATTTTCTTTTCGTTCATAATACCAGATAACACGTTTTTCAAAAAGAAAATGCCCTTCAAATCCTTTTCTTCCTGCTTCAACTATAGGAGAATAATCTATCAATAGGCTGTTCCTTTTTAGGGGAAATATGTACTTTCTATGACCAATATCAAGTTCTTTCATATTATTTTCAGAAAAAAAACCTTTGTCGCCGATCACAATTATATCTTTTACTCCAGATTCTTCTATCGATAACAATAGGCTTGAAACATCTCTTATTGAACCTGGAAGAAGTCGATAGAACATAGGTTGCATCCGGTCAAGAGAAAAAAGAAGGAACAAGTTTATTTGTGGAGTATATTCTTCTTCCGAATTTCTGCCTAGAGTGGCTGAAATTATGTTTTCCGATAGGGAAAATACATGTGTGAGATCAACGACTATGCTCTCTCCTGGTATTATATAATTGGAAAGAAAATTTTTAATGGAGGTTCGTTGCTTCCCGATGGTTTGGAGAATGTTGCTGAGGGTCCTTGAAGATACTCTGGCATCACAGATTATTTCTGATAGATATGATGTATGATAATAAGACTGAACATTCTTGAAAGGAGATGCTGAGAAAAAACGAAATACTGCGAAAACAAATATTTCTTTCCAGATATCAGGAAATATTTCTTTCAATTGTTGGATTATATCCTGTGATTGTGTTGTTATGAATTGTGAAGCTCCAAATTCTTTTACACATATGTATTTTTGTACTTCCATCAACCGTTCAATCTTTGGTTTTATAAGACCTTCTTCGGTTATTCTCCCAAGGTATTTTTCTGTAATTTTTTTAGGTCTTTTTTTGTCTTTGTCCCATTCGCTTCTTATTTTGTAAAGATAATAGTTCGATCCTATGTTTCTTATTTCTGTTCCTTTTGTTTTTTGTTTTAACACCCATTCAGGATAATCCATATAGTGTATTTACGTAATATTAATATATAAGCATTTCGTTATGCATAGATGAAATTTATTAAAATATTACGTAAATTAAGCAAAGTTAGGGATTAATCCTGTCCCGGCTATCAGTCCTGCCAGTTGAGGCTTGATGATCTCTTTGGCTGGATTTTTATGCATCGATAAAGTCTATGATGTCAAACAACCA
>BLYN01000161.1_pt2 | contig 13609 bp, 16 predicted proteins | sample 7848601 | NCBI WGS metagenome assembly BLYN01 (sample SAMD00058756, study PRJDB5105) | groundwater metagenome | biome: groundwater biome; feature: underground water body; material: groundwater | place: Japan:Gifu, Mizunami | collected 2014-06-26 | depth 300 m m
TCTTCCTTCAGTTCGATATTCTTCTTGGTTCTCGATGGCAGCACGATATGCGGGATGGTCTCGCTCTCGAACTGCTCGTAGAAATCCTGGATCAACTTCTTTAGCGTTGTCTTCGCATGTGAATCGTGAAGTTCTTTATTGCTCTGGTACGTCATACGTTCACCACCTTTGCCCCTGTGATGAGTTCCTCGTCGATGCCCTCTGCCACAAGCTGCGGGAGTTTTGACGCTTCCTCGGGTTTGATATCCAGCCTGTAAATGATAGCCATCTCTTCCTGCGGCTTCAGCGATATCTTCCAGAGATGATCGGTCTGTTTCCCCAGCGGTATTGCCTTTGGTTCAGGACTCGGAGCTTTAATGGAATAGGGCAGGGTCTCATGAAGCGAAAAGTGCCGAACTGCTTCGCTGTGGTTCTTAAGCCGTATCTCCACGTCGCATCCCTTGCCGTTTTGCGAGACCAGCCTCTGTATGAACACGTTGCCCATTATCTTTGCCACGACGGGTCCAATATCAGGCGTTGGGCGGTCAAGTATCTCCCCGACCTTCTTCGCTATGAGAGGAAGTATCTTCTGGATGATCTCTTCCTTTTCTCTTCTCAGTTCGAGCTTATCCTGTCTTGACAGGTAGAGTTTGAGTCTTCTTCCCACCTCCTTCAGCGCAAGGTCGATCTCCTGGGCTATCTCTGGCACGTCGGCTATCGCCTCTTTCGATTCTGATGTGAAGGGGATGTGCGTGGACGCCACATGCACAAGTATTATCGCAGGACCTACAGGTATCGAATTCCCTGGCTGGTCGAGGGAATAAGCCTTCCATTTGATGCCCTCAACAGCATGGGTCACGGCGCACGCCCCCTGCTGGTAGAGAAGTGGAACGCGGTTGGCAAAGCGCAGTATCTCCACCTTATCCTCCTTCGGCAGGTTTCCGCCGTATGCTATGCCAGCCTCGACCTGGAACGGGTGGCCATTGTGAACTGCGGCGGGGCGCGTTGTGGTCTCGATGAAATCAAGGGTATGCTCCTTCTCAAGCCCCTTGCGGATGAGCTCCTCGGTTATGGGTGAAAGGCAGTCCGTGGGAGGCGCTGATATCTTTACATTCTTGAACGCCTCATGCAGCCTTTTTGCCTCATCAAGCGTCACTTCCCTGGGGTCTTTCTCAGGGTCGATGCCCGATTTCTTACAGATCTCAGATGCGGTCTGAAGTCCGATCCGTGAAAATGAATAGCGCAAAAAGGGCGCGAGTTTGTCGCGTTCGGTATACCGCAGCATCTTCATAAGTGTCCCGAGTTCGATGCCATGCGGATGCGGGAGTATCTCGGCAGGCTGCACAGGCATCTTATCTGTCACCCTCTCGAAGATTATCCGGTTGTTATCAGGCTCGATGAGTGTGATGCGGGCATGGGGGTTCACTATTGCGGTGTCCTTCAGGTATTCATACACAGACTGTCGCCTCCCCTTAACATACGAAGCTGCCATCTCAAGTTCGATGCGCGTTCCACGCAGCCTGTCCCATTCGATTATCTTATCTGCTATGATCTCAGGTTCATTTGTCTGCGTATTTATCAGGAGTTCAAAATAATGCGCAGGCGCAGCCTTATCGATCTTTGATACTATCTTGGCGGGACGTCCGGATGTGAGCTGCGAATACAGTACCGCAGCCGATATTCCGATGCCCTGCTGCCCCCTGCTCTGTTTCACTGAATGGAAACGCGAACCGTAAAGCAATTTTGCAAAAACCCTGGGTATCTGCTCTTTAACGATGCCAGGCCCGTTGTCCTCAACAATAAGAGTAACGTTATCTTTTGATTTGCTTTCTATCTTGAGGAAAATATCAGGCAGTATACCCGATTCTTCGCACGCGTCCAGTGCGTTATCCACCGCTTCCTTTACCGATGTTAATAGACACCTGGGGCTTGAATCAAACCCCAGTATCTGCCTGTTCTTCTCAAAAAATTCTGCGATGCTAATGGCTTTTTGCTTTTTCGCAAGCTCTTCGGCAATGACCATTAAGGCATCCTCTTACAGTTCTGCCCCTACGATCGTCTGCGTTGCTGTGACGTTCTCGCTTTCCCTGATAGTATCTACGAGCTTGTTAAGCGCGCTCAGTCCTTCCACATTGCTTATCACCACGAAATCGAATTCTCCGAAAACATGGTATACGTCTTTTATCCCTTTTATCTTAAGAAGTTCATTATATGCCGCTTTTTCCTGTCCCGGCACTACATTTACAAGTGTTACGCCTATTACCAAAGTCTATTCACCGTCCTTTTGTCTGTTTACACAATTTTATGATTTTAACTTAAGATAATCTTTAATACTAAAAAAGCTTTGTAATCATGGAGAGTATTGGAGTCTGAACGGAACGGAATGGATTAAGGATAGACACAAGAATAATCCAATCTTGAAAAAAGAATAGAGGGTCAGGTATGAAGTCAACGAAATCGTTGTGCCCTGAGTGCCAAAATGTGCTCGATGCTTCCATTTTCGAAGAGAATGGAAAGATGATGCTTGAGAAAAAATGCCGCATACACGGCTCATTTATGGATATTTACTGGTCAAGCGCAGCGCAGTTCAAACGTTTTGAAAAATACCTGCACAACGGGGAGGGAATAAAAAATCCATATGTATCAACCAACGGGAACTGTCCCCAATCATGCGGGTTATGCCCATCCCATAAAACAACCACCATCCTGGCGAACATCGATGTGACGAACAGATGCAACCAGTCATGCCCTGTTTGTTTTGCGAACGCATCATCATCGGGCTACCTGTACGAACCATCAATGGAGCAGATAAAGGCAATGATGCAGACACTGCGCATGGAGAAACCCGTGCCGTGCCCTGCCATACAGTTGACAGGCGGCGAGCCAACAATGCGCGAGGACATCGTTAATATCGTAAAGATGGCGGCAGACTTCGGATTTACCCAGGTTCAGATCGCAACGAACGGGATTAAACTCGCAAAGAGCCAGAAACTTTGCCGGGAACTTGCAGCAGCAGGTCTCCATACTGTATATTTGCAGTTCGACGGGGTGACAGGTGAACCTTATATTATCAACAGGGGATATAACGCTCTCCCGTTAAAGCTTAGAGCCATAGAGAATTGCAGGGCTGTGGGATTAACGAGTGTCTGTCTTGTTCCCACTCTTGCAAAGGGCGTAAACGACCACCAGGTTGGGGACATAATAAGGTTTGCAGCGAATAATGTAGATACTGTTAAAGGTATTAATTTTCAGCCCATATCCTTTGCAGGGAGGATCAATAAAAAAGAGAGGATGGAAAAGAGGATAACTATTCCACGCCTGGTCGCCTTGATAGAGGAACAGACAGGTGGAACCATTGCAGCGGATGATTTCTATCCCGTGCCTTTCATCGTGCCAATTTCCCATTTCGTGAATGCGAATGAAGGCATTCCCAACGTGGAATTCACGGTTCATCCACATTGCGGCACGGGAACGTACATCTACATTGAAAAAGGCAAAATGATTCCTATAACCCGTTTCATAGATGTGGAAGGGCTTATTGAACATGTCCAGGAACTGGCGTCCAACGATGATAAATGGATGGGTACGTCAATTAGCAGGATAAAAAGAATTGGCAGCATTGTCTCCGCTCTTCCAAAGTACATCGATCTTTCGAAGGCGCCAGATTCGGTGGATGTTAAAAAGCTCTTCATAGACGTTCTCAAAGAAGGGACTGGAGACGCTGTGAAAGAATTCCACCGTCATACGCTCTTTATAGGCGCAATGCATTTTATGGACCTGTACAACATGGACATTGAGAGGATACAGCGGTGCGGTGTACATTATGCCACGCCTGACGGAAGGATTATACCATTCTGCACATATAACACGATATACAGGGCGGAAGTCGAAAGGAAGTTCTCAATGCCCCTGATAATAGCTAAATGATCATGAACTTGAATTACAGGGAACCGATATATCTTGCGAGATATCTTGAAGTGATGAGGGACAGGCTCCCTTCACAGTTCCTTATCTCCAGATCGGTGAGCGTTGATTTCAATAAGGATTCCCCCCTTCCTGAACTCAGGGGACTGCACGATGAGGCAATGAAGTCCTTCCGCGAGAGGATGGAATGTGTAAGCTCTATCCAGGACCTTCCTCCCCCAGCTGCATCTTCGCTTCTTGACCTGAAGGTCGCAATCGCGAATAAGATACTGGAGAACTGCCATTTCTGCGAGAGGCGCTGCGGAGCTAACCGAAAGAAGAAAAAAACAGGTTACTGCGGGCTGGACGCAGTCTCGCGCTATTCTACAGAGTTCCTGCATCAGGGAGAAGAGCCTGAGCTTGTCCCGTCTCACACGATATTCTTCACTGGATGCAACTTTACATGTGTTTACTGTCAGAACTGGGATATCTCCCAGGCACCACGGAGCGGTATTCCAATTCTACCGCAGGAACTTGCCAGGACTATCACCCTGCGGCGCGCATACGGTTCCAGGAATGTGAATTTTGTCACGCCGACGCCCCATACCCATACCATCCTTAAGATACTGAATGCCCTGAAGGTCAATGTTCCTGTCGTCTGGAACTGCAATATGTACTATTCAAAGGAGATCGCATGTCTGCTTGAGGGCGTTGTGGATGTGTATCTCGGGGATTTGAGATACGGGAATGATGAGTGCGCAAAGAGATATTCGAACGTATCTGACTACTGGAATGTTGTAACGCGCAATTTCATGACTGCTTACACAGGAGGCGAGATCCTGCTTCGGCAGCTTGTTCTTCCAGGTCATCTTGATTGCTGCACAGTGCCTGCAGTGAAGTGGGTAAAAGAGAATATCCCGAAGGTCAGGTTCAACCTGATGTTCCAGTACCGTCCGAATTACAGGGCTTATGAGCATCCCGAAATTAACCGCAGCCTTATACCCGGGGAGATCCAGAAGGCGCTTGATATTTTAAGAGAGGCTGGGCTTGAAGATGTATTGATATGATGGAATGGCTATAACTTATTTTTTGCGAGGTTAAACAGTATCATGCTTAGAATAATGCAAATGGAAATGGCATAAAACCATGAGTCTGTACCCAGTACTGTGAAGCCTTTCTCAGAAATGTATAGCAATCCGCCGATGGCTGCTGTTAATATAAATGAAACTATCGCTGATGCAATCGCACCCCCCAGTAGGGACCAGGGATATATGGCGCCCCTGTCTTTTTCAAAGTAAACCGAAAATACCACGAACCCGATCGCGAAAATGAAAAAGATATAGTGCAGCGGGACAGGATACGGGTTGATTTCAACTATGTACGTGATGCCGTAGGCTACCGAAACCATGACAGAAGCCATTCCGACTACTATTCCAAGTACTTTGACAAAATCATTGGATTTGAGCTCGATAGTATCCCTCTTAGACTAAAATATAATTAAAACTATTTAACCATTTTGAAGTTCAGAAATATGCTGTATCGCTTCAGCCACGCCTGCACCGTGTTCACCCTTAGTGACCATGTCCGCGACTTTCTTCAATTCCGTATGCGCATTCCCTACAGCCACGCCAAAACCTGATGCCTGAAGCATCTCAATATCATTTGGAGAATCTCCGATCGCCACAAAATCCCGTGCGGACAGCCCCATAAGTTGCGCGAGCCGCTTTAGCCCTGTTCCTTTATTTATCTCCCTGCTCTTGATGTGAATGGCAAAACCTGTATCCACGATATCAAGTTGTGGGAATTCTCTGAGTATATTTCTCGCTTTTTCCACGTCAAAATTACGACGCAGACCTATCTCGGTTTTCCTGTATTCTGGGTCAAGCCTTTCAAGAGCAAAAGACCGGCTCAGCAAAGTAAAAGCTTCTTCACACTCTTTCATGTGCGAAGTATCGGATTCCACGCGGCTGCATTCAACCACGCCGCCGTTCTCTGCTATCACAAAGCCGCATGTTCTGATAAGCTTTGCTGCCGCCCTTGCAAAGCACAACACATTACCGGTAGCTATAATGATGGGTACCTTCACGCTCCGTAAAGCCTCAACCGCCCTGCAATCGATGCTCCTGTCGCTGTAGGTAATAGTCCCGTCAACATCAACTACGATTGCCTTGAATTCCACATCCTTAATACTGTTTTTTAATCCTTAAGTCCTTCCATTGTGACCGAGAATATCGCCTCGCCCTCTGGAAGATTTGGAGAATCCACGAGCCTCGCTATCCTTTTTTCCCCTTTGGATTTGCGCAGGTACAGCCTGAACGTAGCAGTATGTCCCACTATATGACCGCCTATGGGTTTTGTGGGGTCTCCGAAGAACGCATCTGGTTTTGACATAACCTGGTTTGTTACGAGTATTGCAGCATTGTACAGGCCGCCGAACCTCATCAGTTCATGCATATGTTTGTTGAGCTTCTGCTGCCTGTCTGCGAGAGTGCCGCGCCCAACGTACTCTGCCCTGAAATGAGCCGTGAGGGAATCAACTATCAGTAGACGAACAGGTTTGTCCGTGTCTTTTAACTTGTTAGCAAGGTCGTTGGCTGTGTCTACCAGCAATATCTGATGATTTGAATTGTATGCTTTTGCCACATGGATATTTTTCAGGAATTCTTCAGGGTCGTATTCGATCCCCTTTTTCGCAGACAGCCCCTTTACCATCTGAGTAATTCTTTCAGGTCTGAAAGTGTTTTCTGTGTCGATGATTATCACTGAGCCGCCAAGACCCTTTTCTTCGCTCGGCAGCTGGGCATTCACAGCCATCTGGTGCCCAACCTGCGTCTTTCCTGAGCCGAACTCGCCGTAGAATTCTGTTATTGCCTGGGTCTCGATGCCGCCGCCCATCAGTTCGTCAAATGCCTTTGTACCGAAGCTGAGTTTTCCCACAAGCTTCCTGCGCTCAAGAACCTGGTCGCCAGTCTCAAAACCGCCCACATCCGCAGCCTGGCGCGCTGCGTTGATTATTTTCTGTGCGGTCGACTCTCCTATCTCAGCAACGCTCGCAAGCTCTGAGGATGACGATACTGCTATGGCTTCTATCGAGCCATAACCTGCTTCTTTTAATTTCTCTGCTGTTGCCGGACCAACGCCCGGTAAATCTTCCAGACCCTTTCTTTCTACCATATTTTCCTCCAGTGCACATTTTATTGATTGCGGTGCACAGTTATCGTATCATCTTAAGCGTTAGTATGGTTTAAACCTTATGAGAGCGGGGCGAAAGTAATAGAAATTGAGGCTACATCAGCCCCATTCCATCCAGTTCTTCAACAATCTTCTCCACCGCTGCCTCTGCATCTTCTGGTTTCTTCCCGCCGGTCACGACGAGCTTCCCTGAACCGAAAAGCAGCATTACGACCTTCGGGGTAGACAGCCTGTACACAAGACCTGGGAACTGCTCAGGCTCATACTCTATGTTCTCAAGTCCGAGACCTATTGCGATAGCGTTCAGGTTCAACACGGTGTGAAGGTCAGCAGACGCCACGATGTTCTGAATCACGATCTCAGGTTTCTTCGGGATATCGATACCCATGGCTTTCAGCTTCTCAAAGACCTTGTTAAGCCCGCTGCTCACGTCCTCGATGCTCTTTGCCCCTGTGCATACTATCTTACCGCTTCCGAAAATGAGCGCTGCGGTCTTCGGGTTTGTTGTCCTGTAAACAACACCGGGGAACCTTTCCTTGTTATAGTCCGCTCCTTCAAGGACCCTTATAACCTCATTAAGATCAAGTTTCACTCCTATCCCGGTTGATGCAACAACATTTTCTATTTTTATAGACTTTATAGCCTCTTCAGATTTTGACAAAATCGTCACCCTTTATATACGGTATTTAAGTCTTTATATACCTTGGGGTGAGAAAAACCTGATCGTTCCTGGGATATCTTTAATTACAATGAAATAGTTGTAGGCGCAAGCGGCGGGAGAAGCTCCCGCAGGGATGTGGCCCGTAAGGGCTGAACCGTAAAACAGCAGGTGAACATACAATGAAATCAATGTACGCGTACATCAGGGACGCATGGAAAAAACCTGACGAATCCTATGTGGATGAACTTCAGTGGGAACGAATGCAGCAGTGGAGAAGAGACCCTTCGGTCGTAAGGGTTGAACGCCCCACGCGGCTTGACCGCGCAAGGGCCCTGGGATACAAAGCCAAGCAGGGTATAATAGTGGCACGCGTGAAAGTAAGACGCGGCGGAAGGCGCAAGTCCAGATATCAGCGCGGGAGAAGGACAAAGCACATGGGCGTGAACAAGATTACTCCCGGAAAGAGCATCCAGTCCATCGGAGAAGAGCGCGCAGCGCGGCGGTACCCGAACATGCAGGTATTAAATAGCTACTGGGTAGGTCAGGACGGCAGGCACAAATGGTATGAGACCATCCTTGTGGATACAAGCCATCCGGTGATAAAAAGCGATAAGAACCTCAAATGGATATGCAATACCACCCAGAAAGGACGTGTCTTCAGAGGAAAGACAAGTGCGGGCAGAAAGGGCAGGGGCCAGAGGCGCAAGGGCATAGGAACTGAGAAGACAAGACCAAGCCTGCGTTCGCATAATAATACCGGAAAGTGATGGGAGATATACATAATATTCTGCTTAGGGCGATGGCTCAAGCCACCGAAAGCCAGGACAGGGTGAAAACCGCCCTGTCGTTATTTATTTTTGATAACGAGATCGAGATCACTCCTACCGAAGGTCATTTCGGGAACCCGATAATCATAATGCAGGCCCGCGTAAAAGGAAGGGATTGCATATCAGGTTTGATAAGCAGGCTGCGTACAGGGGTATTGTGAAACCTCCAAAATCCAGTGTAGTTTCCTCAAGGGCTCAGGTATAACACAAAGAAGAGCAGCATAAGCATTTGTTTATGAATAAAACCAGACGACCGGGAACACGGATGACACGGATCGGGCGGATTTACACGGATAACCATATCCGCGCGCATCCGCGTCATCCGCGCAATCCGTGTTCTATCGTATATAATTCAGAACTCAACCGAATTCCAGCCACAGGCGCGCACGTTAGCGATTTGAAGCCCTATCTTGAATATAAGGATTCTGGTGTGGAGTGGATAGGGAAAGTACCGGAGCAGAAATATAAAGCAAAGGTTATTTTTCAGACAGTATTAACAGGATTGACATGATGATTTTTCATTAAGGAAACTACATCGGTTATTCGGGTGAAATTCGCCTCATCTGCGGATGCGATAACAGCTCAGATAAAGCTGCGAGCATATCCTGCAAGAAGGGAAAACGCTGCGGATATGGTTGAGACGTTGATTTCTGGATGATCGATTAAAGCACAATTATTGCTGAACAAAACCTTTATCCTTTGCAGTTACATTAAAGGGATACCCCGTCGTTAAACCCCGTATTTAAAATACGGGGTTTCAAGGTGCCTGGGTGGGGTAGCTGGTCATCCTATGGGACTGTGGATCCTACGACTCGGGTTCGAATCCCGACCCGGGCCCCATAAATCCAATCTTATAATGCCATTAGATAATTTTATGTATGTTCAAATAAATAAGTCTGATAAATACTTTTTGAGATGGTGTTGTAATGGTAGATAAATGTCCAAAATGCGGTGAGACGCTAATAACAAGAACCATACAGAAAAAACTGGATCATGGCAGTATTGATTTTCCTGTTGCAGAGATCTGTCCAAAATGCAACTGGAGCAGGGATTTAACAGGGGCTGGAGATATCGTTGTAAAACCTCATGCTAATGAAGCAGGAGTAAAAAAGGAGAAAAAACCCGGGGTTGTGAGCCAGGCGCCGGAAAAGCCAAAACATGTGCCTGAAAAAACCAGACCATGTCCTTCTGCATCGACGCAAAGAGTTCCGGACATGAATAAGATCATAACTATCGCTCTTGCATTACTTGTTATTGCGGGAATCATCTGGGCATTCATGCCTAAAGTACCTGAACAGTCAGGGGGTATCCAGCCGACACCGACATCGACACCGATAGTCACAGCATCTGCCACAGTAGCTGCTACTGCGACTCCCGAGGTCACACGCACCGGTAATAATATTACGGTAAAACTCGACCGCGACAGAGGTTTTTTCGTTCCCGCGCAAAGCAACCTCAAAATCAAGCAGGGTGATGGAGTTGTCTGGATAAACGACGGCGTATACTCATTTACCATAGTCAGCAATGACGGTCTTTTCGAGGATAAGGTCCTGGATAATGATAAAAGAACAACTTATATCTTCAAGAAATCAGGAACATATACTTTCGATATCATAGTCAATGGCGTTAAAAAATTCAGCGGGACCGTGGTCGTTGAACCTTAGACCATAGTCCAGTCAAGCTGAAAGCCGTCAAGTGTCATGAGGATTATCTTCTGCTTTATGCCCGGAAGTTCATAAGGCAGTTCCTCAAACCCGATATACATTTCATCACCGGGATTGACTTCGGGGGGAGGGTTGACGACCTTTCCAAAGAAGTATTTCTTATCTGTTTTGGAATCTACTACTACCACGTTTCTCCAGGCTTTAGCCTGCGCAACACGTACGACGGTACATTTCCTTTTAAATTTCTTTAAAGACTTTTTGATTCCGCCGATTTCAGTTTCAATTGTTTGTACAACGTCAATATCTTTATCATTCATTTTTTATGCACCATAAGATACCTTGATATACCTGTTTCATGTATTAAAGTTGCTATTAAGGTGATTTACATGGGACTTCCATCCACAAAACGATATTTGATAGAATTACTTCACAAACATAAACTTACCTATGAACAGGTTGGCAAATATTCTGGTATAGAACCTGAGAGAATTAAAGCTCTCAAGAAAGGCGAAGAGCCGACGGATGAAGAAAAAGCGAGATTAAAAACCGTAGCATTCTCTCTATCCGAGCTTCTTCAGAAGGATACAGGCGAAACGATGGATTGATTTTTTTATGCGAACATCCCGGCTACTTCTTCTTTTGTTTCTTTTACTATCATCTTATTATAGGCGTCATTGAAGTCCTGCAGTGTTACCGCCTTTCCTTTTCGTCTTATTACGAACATTCCCGCCTCTGTGACTATTGCCTTCAGGTCTGCCCCGCTCAAACCATCCGTCATTTTTACAAGTTCCTCAAAATCCACGTTATCGAGCTTCATGTTCCGGGTATGTATCCCGAGTATCTCCCTGCGCCCTTCGGCATCAGGCAGCGGAATCTCGATTATCCTGTCAAACCTTCCAGGCCGCAGAAGCGCGGGGTCAAGAAGGTCGATACGGTTAGTAGCTGCAACGATCTTAACATCGCCGCGCTTATCAAATCCGTCAAGTTCTGCCAGCAGCTGCACCATTGTCCTGTTAACCTCAGAAGAACCAGAGGTGCCATCGTAAGTCCTGCGGCTTCCAACAGCGTCTATCTCATCGATAAAAACGATACTCGGGGCTTTTTCCCGCGCAATATTGAATACATCCCTGACAAGCCGGGCGCCTTCTCCTATGTATTTCTGGACAAGTTCTGTCCCGCTCATCCTTATAAATGTCGCCCTGGCTCTGTGCGCCACGGCTTTGGCAATAAGCGTCTTACCCGTCCCCGGAGGTCCATAAAGCAGGATGCCGTTGGGAGCATCCACCCCTACTTCTGTAAAAAGCTCAGGATTCGTGAGTGGAAGCTCAAGCGTCTCCACAACTTCATCTATCTGCTTGCTCAAACCCCCTATCATGTTATAATCTACATCAGGGGCTTCTATAAGTTCCATTACCCGCGCACGTACGTCTGCGGATTTTGACAATACCCTGACGATCGCAAGGTTGCCTGTTACAGCAACACGCCCCCCGCTCTCAATCTTTTGCTTCATTTCATCAGGTATCTGAGTGACAATTTCCTGGTTGCTGCCGTGCTGCCTGAGAAGCGCCATTTCATCAAACAGTTCCACCACGCTGCAGATGAAAAGGGGTGTTTTCTTCAACTGTTCGATCTGCTTCTGATAATCAGTTATCGTCTGGACATATTTATTATTAAGGATAGCAGCTTCGAGAAGCTTATAATGCATTTCTTTCATCTGCGTTTTCAGGGAATCTATGGAATCCTGTAGTTCTCTTATCTGTGCCTCATTTACTTTGCTCTCCGCATATGGCGTTCTCACAATTGCATTGTCCATATTCAGGTTAGATGGGTTTTATACCTTATAAATATTGAGTGCATATATTTATGATGGTCCAGCTAAATTAAACCGTTCAATGAAGCTAATTGCATTTGTCGGGATGCCAGCATCGGGTAAGTCCGAAGCTTCTGCCGTGGCGCACAGCTTGAAAATCCCTGTTGTCAGTATGGGTGACGAGGTACGGGAAGAGGCGGCAAGAAGGGGTTTGCCCCCCACGGATGAGAATATCGGCGGCACAGGCACCGCTTTACGCAGGGATGAGGGCATGGACGCTATAGCAAAGCGCTGCGTTCCAAAGATCCGTACGCACAGGGGGGCTGTTGTAGTTGTTGACGGGACAAGGAATATAGAAGAAGTAAATTACTTCAAGAAGCAGTTCGGAGACGATTTTAAGCTTATTGCGATCAATGCGCCTTTTGACTTGAGGTTCGAAAGGGTGAAAAAACGCGCCCGTTCAGACGATATGACTGGGATCGAGGAATTAAAAAGACGCGATGAACGCGAAAAGGGCTGGGGTCTGGATAGGGCGATGGGACTTGCAGACATAACACTTAAAAATACCCGTTCCATTGAAGAATTCCAGGAAGAAATAAAAAAATTGCTCCTGTTTTTAAGAGATAAACAAAATAATATTTATATTCAAATTCACAATGAGAGTTCGATGGATACTATAATGGAATTCGGGACAAAGCGGGTAAAGCCAAATGTAAGGATGCTGTTTGACATGAAAGATGTCATTTACGACAGGAAATGGCTATCTTCTGCGGATAATTTTGAGCTGTATTATATGTACCGTGACCTGTCGCTCAGCAAAAATGATGCGCGGGTTGTTATGGAGCATGGTCTCAGGTACGATATTACTGTCATTCCCCCCCGCATGCTGGGGTGTGAATTTGTAAAAACCGCAGGACATTATCATCCTTGCGTGCCTGGAACCGATGTCACATTTCCCGAAGTATACGAAGTCATTAGCGGTGAAGCCCATTATGTCATGCAGAAACCAGATAATGATTCAATAAAAGATGTAATAATGGTAAAAGCAAAACAGGGAGACAAGGTAATAATCCCTCCGGGCTGCGGGCATCTCACGATCAACGCTTCCAATAAGGTACTCAAGATGGCGAACTGGGTGGCGCGCGACTTTGAATCGATATATTCGCCCATAAAAGAAAAAGGAGGAGGCGCATATTTCATCCTTGAAGACAGGATCGTGAGGAACACGGGGTACGATAACGTGCCTGAATTGCGGGTAGCAGCGCCAACCAATATCAAAGAAACAGGTTTTGTGAAAAACAAGGAAATGTACGGGCTGGTAAGGGATATAGAGATACTGAAGTTCCTGACAGAACCCCATGAGTACGGGTGGCTGTTCGAGGGGCTGTACAGGTAAAAAAAATAGAGGATTTTGAAAAGTCATCGATTAAGAGAAAAATCGTGAGGTAGAACACGGATACGCGCGGATCCGTGTAAATCCGTCAAATCGCCGACTAAAGAAGAACGGTTGCCCGCTCTCCCTCTTCTAAGAACCGTACGTGAAAGTTTCCCTTCATACGGCTCAAGCCTCTAA